>Ga0265595_1000076_pt1 | contig 86755 bp, 78 predicted proteins | sample saktaG_15_FD_190148 | JGI IMG/M metagenome (GOLD analysis project Ga0265595, IMG submission 190148) | Saline water microbial communities from Sakinaw Lake, British Columbia, Canada - sak_2013_06_06_50m | ecosystem: Environmental > Aquatic > Non-marine Saline and Alkaline > Saline ... | reverse complement strand
GAAACCTTATTGGGGCGAGTAAGGATAGCTGGGAGCATCTTCACCTCCGGGAAATTGAGTTGTCTGCTCCGCTATTTTACTCGATTTGGCACTCTTGTGGAAGAATCTGAATTACGAAAGGCTCTCAGTTATGGAAACCGGCGGACCTGGACAAGATCGAGCAGGGCTTGCAGGCCGCAGGCATCCGACTGAGGGAGAGCAAATTCGCCCTCAAAGAAAGTAATCCCAAGAAATGGCGTCAGTATCTGCTGGGCGTGTGGAGCCGAAAGCAGGGCGAGCCGGAAGTAGCCGCTCTCTATCAGAGCAAGTTGCTGATTGCCCGGCATCTGCTACGCAAGTGGGTAGATGAGAACCCCGGCTTGAAGCTGCCCGTGACTTTCGACAATTGGTACACCCAACCTGCCTTCTGCCGTTTTCTGGACCAAGAGCTGGAACTGCCCTACGTGGGTACCTTGGCCAGTGACGATGAAGTCATCCTGAAGAGAGGCCGTCTCACGCTGGAGGAGTTCGCCGGCCAGCTCAAGCAGGAACATCTCCAGGCGGTCGCTGCAGGAGGCAAACCGGTTTTCCACAAGATTGGGATTACCTACAAGGGCGAGAAGGAAACCTACTATAGCTACTGCCACACGCATCGCATCCACAACTTCGGCAAGCAACGCCTGGTCATCAACTTCAATCAGCCAGACCTGTCCGACTCGCCCAGTTTCTACAACTCGAATCGCTTGATTTGGCAATCCGTCGGTATCACGCGTATCCGCCGCCACCGCTGGCCCGTTGAAGTTTACCACCAAGAGGGCAAGGAGGAGGGGTTGGACAAGTATCAGGTGCGGGACTTCCGGGCCATATCCCGGCATATTGGCCTCGTCGCCGTCACCTATAGCTTACTGCGCGCCGCCCCACACGACGAAGCGCTCTTGTACAAGCTTCAACGTCAACTCGAGATGGATCTCGAAGGCAGCACACCGTTCTGGCGTCGGGCCACCCAAGCACAGAGCTTGTGGGCTTTGGCTTGCTTCATCGGCGCAGGATTGACTCAAGGACAATCCCTGCGTGAACTGATGGCCCCGCTCTTGGCAGCGGTCTGCTACTGATACGCCTCTTGCCAAAACCCAGGTGGCTCCTTCTAGCTTGGCCACTCAAAGTGGCCGGGATGGGAGCAGTGCGCCTCGCTCCCAAAACCAAGCCTTGATTATCTGCTGTTGTTAACGTTCTTGGCCCTCACGGGCCGCTGCAAAAGTCGAGCATGTAACACGCCAATACTGCACCCATCTTCTCTACCGCCCCAACAGCTTCGGGCATGTATTCTTTAACCGCATGAAGGATTGTTCCCGCCTCGCCTTGCACGCTTGGACCAACCAAGAGTTCTAGAGCCTCCCGAAAATGGTATCTCCCGTACAGTTCTCTAACACGCTCCCAGTCTCTTAGCGCAAAGGTCTCATACGGGTTCTTGAGCAAGCCGATCTGACAGGCGTAGCCGTAGGGTCTGTTATACTTTTTGTCGTATTTGTCGTCATCGAAGTCTACATAGGAGACAGACACATTGGCGAAAGCAGCGAACAAGTAGGCCCCAACGACCATGTTCTTCTTGGCACCCGTGACGTCTATTAGGACTCCTCCCCGATCGGGTACTCGTCTCAGGAGAGCTTGAAAGACCTCTGTTGAACCAGCCTTGACAACTTCGAAGGGTTCTATGACTTTTGGCTTGCTTGGCAGTGCATGAGGTACGGGCAGGGACTCAATGAGCCGTTTGATCTCTTGTCCCCAGGCGTTGCCACTCTGGCCGGGACCATACCACTCGTTCAGGACTAGCAATACCTGTTTAGGTTTGTAGGCCCAAACAGATTGCAGCAACGGTTCTACCGAATGGCCTACCAGCAGGACAAGCATATCGTACTGGTCTAGTGATAGCCTGGTCTCGGACGCAGCGCAAGCCATTTCCTTAGGCAACAAATGGACAACATACCAATCAGCTCCTTTATCGTCAGACCAGTATTTTCTGGTGAGCTTCTCAAGGTCAGCTTTGTCGCAATCGGCCATCTGCATTCCTCCCCTGACTTGTGGTTTTAGAGATCCTCTAATCCCACTTGCCAAATCCCCGCATACATAGCAAAACGCCAACGCAAGGACACACCATCCCCTCACGTTGGCGCAGGCAAGTCGAAAAGCGGAATACCTTTGAACTGGGACATGGGCTGTAAACAGTCCTCACGGTGCTGCTCCTGCAATAACTACCATCGCTATGAGACCTCTCCGTCCCACCCAGCGCTCGGAGCCGTCGGGCCTCGATGCTGAAAGCGTGTTCTGGCGGGCTGCTCCACTACGTACTATTATACCAGATTCTTGATGAAGTTGCAATAGGGAAATTCCTGAATTTTGGGGTAGGAAAATCCTTAATGGGTGTCAGGAAAACCCTTAACGGGGGGTAGGAAAAACCCTAACGCTCCTCGGAGACGGCGATGGCCAGGTCTGGAGATGGGATACTTCCCCCTTCATCGCACGCTCCGCCGCACTGGCGCGATAACTTATCCCCACAGGAGCGCCCAGTAACAGACAACGCCCCCGCGAAAAGGTGTTCACGGGGACGTCGCTTGGTTGATGGAGTGCAACCGATGCGCTTCTACAGCCTGGCCGCCACGGCCTCGGCGACCTCCAGGGTGGTGTTGCCGCCGCCTAAATCGTAGGTGCGTACCTTGCCCTCGGCGATTACGTCGGCGATGGCCTGCTCCAGCGCTCGCGCCGTCTCAGTCTCCCCCAGCCAGTCCAACATCAGCTTGACCGCCAACAGCATGGCCGTGGGGTTGACTTTGTACTGCCCGGCGTATTTGGGCGCTGAGCCGTGGGTCGGCTCGAAGATGGCGAAGTCGTCGCCGATGTTGCCGCTGGCGGCGAAGCCCAACCCACCCACCAACTGCGCCGCCAAGTCGGAGACGATGTCGCCGAACATGTTGCTGGAGACGATCACCCCATAATCCTGCGGATTCTTGACCAGCCACATGGCCATGGCGTCCACGTTGGTCTCCCACAGCTCGATGCCAGGATACTCCGCAGCGATCTTCCGCGCCTCGCGCACCATCAGCCCACTGGTCTCGCGGATCACGTTGGGCTTCTCCACCAGGGTGACGGTGGGGTAGCCGTACCGCCTGGCATACTCGAAGGCCCGGCGGACGATGCGCTGGCAACCCTGACGGGTGAAAATGCGACACGACAGGGCGATGTCGTCCGACGACACACTCTGGAAGTCGGCCATCCGGAAACTGTGCGCCTCCAGCACTGCCCGCACCTCCTCTGGCAAGGGGTGAAACTCCACGCCGGCGTAGAGGCCCTGGGTATTCTCACGGAAGACCACCAGGTTCAGATCGTCTCGGTAGTTCAGTGGATTCCCCTTGAAGGCTTTGCAAGGCCGCAGGTTGACGTACAGGTCGAACAGTTGGCGCATGCGCACGATGGGGCTGCGGTAGACCAACCCCTTGCCCTGAAGCTCAGGAACCAGCTCCTTCTGCGCCTCCTCCTTGGGCTTGGAGGTGATAGCGGCGAACAACGCGCAGTCACAGGTTTTGAGGGCGTCAATAGTGCGCTGCGGCAGCGGCTCGCCCTCCGTGCACCAGAACTCCCACCCGATGTCGGCCGGGACGTACTCGGCGTCGAGGGCGATCACGTCCAGCACGATCCTGGCCGCGTCCATCACGTCGTTGCCGATGCCGTCGCCGGGCATCACTGCGATTTTGTACTTGGCCATAGTCTGTTATCCTCCTGGATTGAAATTGACCAACGTCGTGAACTCATTTGCAGGCAGGCTTTGCTGTGGCGATGCGCTTTCGGCGCTGGCCGCGCAACAGAGTGCCTAACAGGGATGGTACCAGGATAAAAATCACTAACTGGCGCGTCAGGTGGAGCGCGGCCACTAGGCGCATGTCACCGCCCAGGTCGTGGGCGATGGCCGGCATGGTGCTGGCCCCGCCGGGCACGCTGCTCAGAAGAGCAGTGATCAAGTCCAGTGGCGCGACCAACGCCAACCCCTGGCCCAGCAGCAGTCCCATGACGATGAGCACCAGAATGATGACCGCCGCCGGCAGTGCTACCTCTCGCAGCTTTTGCAGACTCTGTCGCGACATCTGGGCGCCCACGGCGGTGCCGATGAGCAGCATGGCCGCCTGCCTCAGGCCCGGGACCAACGGACCCAGCCCCGCGCCCAGCAGGTTCGCCCCGCCGACGATCAGAATGGGGCCGATCATGTCGCCGGTGGGCACGCCAACCCGCAGGGCCAGCAGACCGCCCAGCGCTCCCAGGGCCAGCACGACCCCTGTGCGCCAGAGGCCAACCGGCTCGGTCAGCGGGATGGTCGCGGTGGTGGCGGCGTGGGTCGAGGTGAACAGGGGCACCAGGGCCGGCACCGCCAGCAGGATGGTGGTCAGCCGCGAGAAATGAAAGGCCGCCACTATGGTAGTGTCTGCCTTTCGCTCCTCGGCCATGGCCACCATGGCCGGCAGTCCGCCGGGCACGGTGCTGATGAGGGCGGTGGCGATGTCCAGTTGCGTAAAGCGGGCCAGCGCCCAGCCCAGGGCCAGCCCGGCGCCGACGATGACGGTGGTGACCACCATCATGGGCAACAACGCCGCCTGAAGCGGGGCGATCACGTCGGGGCCAAAGGCGGCGCCGATGACGGTGGCCAGCAGCAGCCGGCCGATCTGGCCGTAGCGACTGCGCCACGGGCCAGCGTCACCCCCGGCCAGCCGGTAGATTCCGCTGGAGAACAACGCTCCCAGCATGACCCCAGCCGGAAGGTGGAGGGCTTGCCCCAGCAGCGCGCCGGCGCTCCCCACCGCCAACAGGATTGCCCCTCGGCCCAGATCGCCGGGCCAGCGATGACGTTTCACAGGGCTACTCGAGGCCCAGTTGTTTGCGGGCGTAAGGAATCAGCCCCCCGGTGTTCAGGATCTCCATCACCTCCGGCGAGAGCGGCGGAAAAGCGTAGTCGCCCGTGGGCGTGGTCACCGTGCCAGCGGCAAAGTCGATGGTGACCTCGTCACCGGACTCGACGCCGTCCACTGCGTCGCAGGTGGCGATGGGTAACGCCTCGTTGATGCAGTTGCGGAAATAGATGCGGGCGAAGCTGCGAGCTACAATCGCTCCCACGCCAGCTTCCTTGAGGCAGGTCACTGCCTGCTCGCGGGAGCTGCCACAGCCCCAGTTCTTGCCAGCGACGATGATGTCGCCAGGCTGCACGTGGGCCACGAAGGTCGGATCCAGGTCCTCCAGCGCGTGTTGAGCCATCTCCTTCGGATCGGAGATGCTGTAAGTGTACTTGCCAGGAAAGATGACGTCGGTGTTGACGTCGTCGCCATACTTCCACACGCGGCCGGTGATTTTCGTCTGCATCGCTACACCTCCCTCGGATCCGTGATGACGCCGCTGAGTGCCGAGGCGGCCACGGTGGCCGGGCTGGCCAGGTAGATGAACGCCTCCTTGGAACCCATCCGCCCTTTGAAGTTGCGGTTGGCCGTCGAGATGGTCACCTCGCCGGGGGCCATGCAACCCTCGTGCGCGCCCAGGCAAGGCCCACAACCAGGGTTGAGCAGCGTCGCCCCGGCGGCCACCAGGTCGCTGACGAAGCCCCGCTCGATGGCGGCCAGCAGCACCTCCCGCGAAGCAGGCAGCACCAGCAGCCGCACGCTGGGCGCGATGTGCTTGCCGCGCAGGATCTCGGCCGCCGCCGCCAGGTCTTCCAGACGACCGTTGGTGCAGGTGCCCACCAGGGCCTGGTTGATCGGCGTGCCAACCACCTCCGCGATCGGAACCACGTTGTCCACCGTGTGCGGCCTGGCTACCTGCGGGACGAGCCCGCTAACGTCGTATTCAATGACCCGCTCGTAGGTTGCGTCCGGGTCAGCGTGAACCTCCTCATAATAGGTGGGTGAGAAACCAGGTTTTTTCCGAAAAACCTGGTTTCTGTTGAGCCACGCCCACGTTTTCTCATCCGGTTCGACGACGGCGTTCTTGGCTCCCATCTCGGCGGCCATGTTGGTCAGCACCATGCGGCTGGCGATGCTCATGTTTCGGACCGTCTCACCGGCGAACTCCACCGAGCGATAGTCGGCCCCATCAGCACGCAGGTCGCCGATGACGTGGAGGATCACGTCCTTGGCCGACACACGATCCGGCAGCGTCCCGTTGACGATGATCCGCAGGCTCTCCGGCACGCGCAGCCAGATCTGGCCGGTGGCCATCACCGCCGCGGCTTCCGTGCGCCCGATGCCGGCGGAGAAGGCGCCGAACGCTCCATAAGTCGGGGTGTGCGAATCGCTGCCGACGATGACCGCGCCAGGCCAGGCGTGCCCCTTCTCCGGCAACACCTGGTGGCAAATGCCCTCGCCAATGTCGTAGAAGGCCGAGATGCCCTGCTCGGCGACGAACTGGCGAGTGGCCTGGTGGCTGGCCGCGTAAGTCTCGCTGGCCGCCGGGGTGACGTGATCCAGCACGATGACACTCATGTCGGGATCGGCCATTTTGCTCACGCCGATCTTTCGGAATTGCCCCGCGATGGCCGAGGTGTTATCGTGCGTCAGCAGCTTGTCAGGCCGAACGGTGACGATCTGCCCCGGCACGACGCTGTCCAGCCCCGCCTTGCGGGCCAGCACTTTTTCCGCAAAAGTATGTCCCATAACGCTCCTCCTGAAACTCAGCACATCACAGCTTGCTCTCGCTGGATCGCCAGATCCAGCGGTTGGGCGACGGATTTGGCAATCCGCCGCGAGCGACTGTGACTTACTGAAACTTGACAAAGGGGTGCTAAGATGCTATAATGGTGTACGAATTGTACAGTTCGTACATTATCCCGATAGGAGGTCCTCATGCCGCGCCAACGAAGTTGGCCTATCACTATTGGCACCACCGAAGCCCGCGAAAAGCTGGCCCACGTACTGAACGAAGTTGCCTACGGCAGTCAGCGCTACATCGTCGAGCGGCGGGGCAAGCCACTGGCCGCCATCATACCGGCGGGGGAGTACGAGGCTTTGCTAGAGATGTTGACTGATGCTGGCGTCAGGGGTGAGATCCACGGCATCGCGGTGCAAATTCGCTTCAATGGCAACCGCTACTTCATCTCTGACGACCAGTTCGACCTCTACGGCGAAGGCCCTACTCTGGAAGCTGCCCGCCGGGACTACTGGCTGGCCGTGCAAGACTATCGGGCCGATCTGGAAGCGGACGCCGACCGCTTGTCCCCCTACCTGGCTGACCGACTGACCCGCCTGCGCGCGCTTCTGATCGCCGAGGCGACTGACGAGAAGGGCACGCCGGCATGAGCACGCTGAAAGTCCGCCAGGTGGAGAAAGCCCTTACAACCAAGCTAGGCTTCGAACGGCGCGATTCACACCACCGCATCTACCGCCTCTACCTGGATGGCCAGTTGGTGGCTCGCACCTTTATCTCGCACGACCAGCGCGAACTGACGAGCTATCACATCGGCCAGATGGCCAAGCAGATGCGCCTGTCACGTCGAGAGTTCCTCGATGCTGTCGAGTGCCCGCTTGACCGGGAGGCATATCACATCCTCATTCGCCAGCGGCTCCTTCCGTGATCTCGAACAGCTTCCAGCGTTCGATGGCCCGCCCGTCGGGGGTGAACACTGGCTCGCCGATCATCTCCGCCCGCAGGCCGAAGAGCTTGCGCAGGCCAGCGAACATCAGCGCGGTGGAGATGTGCGCCGGCACGCCCCCCTCGGCGATGATCCGCTCGGCGCCGGGCAGGATGGCGGGTTCGACCATCTCGTACTCCAGCTCGTCTTCCGCCGTCTGCCGCACCCGCAGGTCAGCAAAGTAGCCCACGCCTACCAGGTACTCTGCCAGCCCCTCCATGGCCGCCAGCGGCGTGGTGGTATCCAACTCCAGCCGCTCGTGTACCTCGTCGAACAGCACCTCCCCCGCCCGCCAGACCACTTTCCAGGCCTCGTCACCCCAGTTCTCCCAGATGGCCCGGTAAATGGCGTAAATCTCCAGGTCGAAGAAGGCAGGGTCAATCGGATTCTCGTGCACGTGCTTCTCACCCCCCTAGTGACTCACCGTAGGCGAAGAGGCTGCCCGCCTGGAAAATGTCCATCTGCACCTGGGAGAGCGGCTGCGCCCGAAAAGTCTCCCCATCGTCGAGCGCTAACTGGCCGGTCTCGAAGTCCACAGCCAGGTCGTCGCCGTTCTTGAACTCGCCCGCCATTCCGGACAGTCCAGGCAGTGAGACGATGGGAAAGCCGCTGTTGATGGCGTTGCGCTTGTAGATCGCCCCAAAGCTCTCGGCCACGACTGCGCCGATGCCCAGGGCGCGGAAGCAATCCACCGCCTGCTGCCGGGACGACCCCGCGCCGAAGTTCTTGCCAGCCACGATCACGTCACCCGGCTGGGCCTTTTCAGCGAAATCCTCCCAGCCCTGCAGGTTTCCCAGCGCGTACTGGCCCATCTCCTCCACATCGGTGATGTGCAGGTGGCTGTTGTGGAAGATCATGTCGGTGTCAACGTCGTCGTACAGTTTGCCATTCGGGTCGGTGAGCACCCAGAGACGGCCTTTGATTCGGGTATCTTTCATGCTCAGCTCTCCATTTCTGCCCGCAGTGGGCCACCGCATCCACCGTCTGGCCGCTGAACGCGGTCGTCCAGTGGGAGCAGGCAAGGTTTCAAAGTTCCAGGTTTCAGGTTGCAGAACTTGAAACCTGGAACTCGCAACCTGAAACCAGTAAGCTTACACTGCCGGCACAGTAATCTCGCCCTTGAGCGCTGCCCAGGCCGCGGTCACCGGGCTGGCCAGGTAGGTGTCGCCCGCGCCCTGCTTGCCGCGGAAGTTGCGGTTGCTGGTGCTGACCTGCACCTGCCCCCGGCCGGTCATGCCAATCTGGCCCGAGGCGCAGCCGCCGCAACCGGGATTGCTGATGATGAACCCGGCCTCGAACAGGGTCGCGATCAGCCCCTCGTGCAGCATGCGCTCATACACCCGGCGGGTGGCCGGCACGACCGAGGCCATCACCCACGGCTGGATGCGCTGGCCCTGCACCACCTCGGCCACGGCAGCGAAGTCCTCGAAGCGGCCGTTGGTGCACGAGCCCAGGAACACCGAGTCCACCCGCGTCCCGGCCACCTGGCGCACCGGCTTGACGTTGGCCGGGTTGGGCGGGCAGGCAACGAGCGGTTTCAGGCCGGTTATGTCCACCAGCACAGTTTCGATGTACTCGGCATCGGGGTCGGCGTACACTTCAGAAACCAGGTTTTTCGGAAAAAACCTGGTTTCTTTGCCCGTTGATGGCGGGATAAAGCCGATGATGCCCCCCATCTCGGTCAACTGGCTGGCCAGGGTGATCCGCCCGGCCAGGCCCAGGGCGTCAATGGCCGGGCCGTAGAACTCCACTGCCCGGCCCAGCGCACCGCTGGAGCCCAACCGGCCGAGCACGGCCAGGGTCAGATCCCGCGCCGTGCACGGATACACAACCGCGCCCTCGATGATGACTTTCATCGTGGGCGGCACCTCGAACCAGGTCTTGCCCGTCTTGAAGGCGAAGGCGATGTCCTGGTCGCCCATCCCCTGGCCGAAAGCCCCGATCGCGCCCAGGATGTTGAGGTGGCTATCGGTGCCCACGAAGGTGCAACCTGGCACGGCCAGCCCCTCCTCAATGGCCACGTGCGACCCGATGCCAGCGTCCACGTCGTAGACCTTGATCCCCTTCTCGCGCGCCCACAGCCGGCAAATGTGCTGGTTGTTGGCGTATGGGATGGTGTTGGCCGGCACAACGCAGTCGAAGGTGAAGAACGTCTTGCTCACATCGTCCAGCGGCGCGTCGCCGTAGTGCTCACGGTAGTTCTGCACCACGTTGGCTCCGGCGAAGTCGCGGGCGGTGCGCACGTCCAGGTCCATCCAAACGATCTTGCCCGGCTCGACCGATTCCCGACTGTGAGCCTGAATGATCTTCTCAATGATGGTTTTTCCTGCCATAGCTCACTCCATTGTTTCGACAAGCTCAACACAAGGCTTCGCCACGAATGACACGGATTTTTTTACCTCTTCGTGTTAATTCGTGCAATTCGTGGCACAAGAAGACTACATTTTCGCCGCCAGTTCCTTCTTCTCCAACATGCGCTGTATGCTGTGGAAACTCATGAAGTCGGCGTGATTGACCAACGTGGCCTCGGTGGTGCGCTTCACCTTGTCCCCCTCGCCAGCGTGGGTGGCGATGATGTGCTGCACCTCGACTGGCAGGCCGCAGCGGGCCGCCAGCTCCAGGCCGGTGAAGGGATGGCGCAGCAGTTTGCCGGCGCAGGTCTGCACCGTCACCCCGTCGTCGCGGTTCTCGTACTCCAGCAGCTTGCCGATGTCGTGCAGCAGTCCGCCCGCGACGAGGAAGTCCATGTCCACCGGCACCCGGTGGCCGTAAACTTGCGCGAACACCTCGGCGACCCGCACCGCGCTCAGCGTCACCGCGCGGACGTGGTCAATGTAGGAAGCCGGGCAGGGGTTGATGAGCAAGGTGAAAGGCATCCGCGCCAGCCCGTCCGGCGTCCAACCGCTTTCCTCCATAGCCGCCTCCCAGGTGCTGATCGTCTTCTCCCGCAGGTCAGCATCCTGGATCAAATCGAACTCAGGGATCAGCTCCAGCAGCCTCTCTCGCATGGTCGCCTCCTCCAACCTCTAATTTCTAATTTCTAATTTCTAATCTCTAATTCCCCCGGCCCGTCGTACTCGTGCGCTGTGGGGTGGATGCGGCGCATGGGGCGCTCGCGGGTCTGCTCCTCGGTGACGTGGGCCACCAGCCCGGCCACCCGCGAGATGGCGAACAGGCCGTTGCCCACTTCTGGCGGAAAGCCCATCTCGCACAGCACAGTAGCGATGGCCCCGTCCACGTTCATGGGCAGGTCTTTGCCCAGGCTGTCCTTGATCGCCGCCCGCAGGGCATGGGCCATCTCCACGTACTCGCCGGCCAGCCCCACCTCCTCAGCGATGGCGAACAGCTTTTTGGTACGCGGATCGTCGGTGTGGACGCGGTGGCCGTAGCCTGGCACGCGGATCTTCTGGGCGCGGAACTCGGCCATCTTCTGGCGGGCGGCCGTGGCCGCGTCCAACCCCTGGTCGTGCTGGTAGGCCACCAGGTCCAGCAGCACGTTCATGCAGCCCTCAATGGCCCCGCCGTGATGGCGGTTGATGGTCATGATGCCGGCCGCCACCGCCGTGGTCAGCGGCGCCCCGCCGGAAGCCACCGTGCGGGCCGCCAGCGCCGAGGGCGGGGTCGCCCCATGGTCCACGCTGGACACCAGGATGGCGTCCATCATCTTGCCGTGGGCCTCCGATGGCAGCTCGCCCCGCAGCACCAGGTAAACCACGTGACTGAAGGGCACCCGCCCCATCAGCTCGTCAATGCGATAGCCCCGCACGACCACCTTGTTCGGCTCGATCCTGGTGATGGCAGTTTTCCAGGTTTCCTCGGACATCTCCTCTCTCCTTAATGAGTTTCGAGTTTTGAGTCTCGGGTTTCGAGTCCTTTGTACAGGACGCAGATGAACGCTGATAAACGCTGTTTCTTGATCTTATCTGCGAGAATCTGCGCGTAAGCGAAGCGGCATCTGCATCCGATCTGAGTGAACTCGAAACTGCAAACCCGAAACTCGAAACCCGCCTACAGCACGCCAATCTCTTTGAGTACCCGCTTGGTGGCCTGGGGCAGATCGCCGAAGGAATCCACCACCGTAGCTCCCACCTGGCGCAGGCGACTGACCTTGCCCTCATGGGTACCACGTCCGCCCTCGACGATGGCCCCGGCGTGGGAGAAGCGCGTGCCGGACCTGGCCGCCTTCCCACCGATGAAGGCGATGAGCGGCTTGGTGAACTCGCCAGCCTCGATCAGATCAGCCACCTGCTCCTCCTGCGAGGTGCCAATCTCGCCGAACATGACCACCGCCCTGGTGTCGGGGTCCTGCTCGAACAGCCTGACCACCTCAGGATGGGGCAGGCCCACCACCGCGTCCCCGCCGACGTGCACCAGCGTCGTCGCCCCGATGCCCTCCCTGGCCAGGTAGTAGGCCATCGAGGAGGTGATGCCCCCGCTGCGCGAGGTGATGCCCACCGGCCCCTGGAAGAACCACTCACGGGCCGACACCGCCTGGCCGCCCATCATGCCCAGCACGCCCTTGTCGGGGCTGAGCACGCCCAGGGTGTTGGGGCCGACGAACCTGGCGCTTTTTTGCCTGGCATACTTGGAAATGGTCAGCACGTCGTAGATGGGCACGCGGTCGGGGACGATGACCAGCAGCTTGACGCCGGCGTCAATGGCCTCCAGCGCCGCATCCTTGACCAGCGGCGCGGGGATGAACAGCACACTGACGTCAATGGGCCCGACCTTCTCCCAGGCTTCCTCAATGGTGTCGAACACGGGTACGTCCAACACATCCTGGCCGCCCTTGCCCGGCGTCACTCCAGCCACCACGTTGGTACCGTATTCCTTCATGAGCTTGGCGCGGGCCATTCCTTCTCGCCCGGTGATGCCCTGCACCAGCACGCGCCTGGTTTGGTCAATTAAGATGGACATGGATTATTCCTCCCAAGAGTTTGGAACACGGAATCACGGAAGGTGCGGAGTCACGGAACTTCCGTGCTTCCATGCTCTCCGTGTTTCCGTGTTCCCCCGATACGCCTGAGTAGTCACCCGTACTGTTGATATTCATCAAAACTGTAACACCATTCTTGACAATTCGGAGCACATCTGCTACACTGAAGACAGAGAGTCGGCAATAATACCTTGCTGGGTGCCACGATGTTCCGCCATCTGGTGGCGCGTGAGCCGTGGAACCACACCCAGCAAGACGCCGCTCCTTTTTTCTACCTGAAAAGCTCTTGTTCCACCTCAATCCTCTCCACGATGATGACGGTCAATGCGATTGGCCTGCTACCCCACGATGATGAACCGCTGCACAACCTGGTCTCGCTCGCTTGACAGATTGCCCCAATAGTAGTACAATATAACTGAGTGACAACGTAACTCCGGAGGAGTGCTGGCCAGCCCTCGCGGCTGGCCACCCGAGGCCAAGGGCCCAGAGGCCTCGAAACAGGCGCCCCCGGCTGTTGTCGCTCTTTTTTATCCCACACCCTGCCGATACTCCTCCAACCCCGGAATCGGCAAATCAACGTGCCCGCCACCCGCCCCCTGGAAGAAGCACTCCACCTCACAAGCCAGGCACTCCACACAGCGGCCCTGCCTGGCCTCCTCGCGGGTGATGTTGAGCACCGGCACGCCGTCCTCCAGCTTGAGGATCTGCCGCGCACACTCTTTGACGCAGATTTTGCTCTCGCAGGTGCGGCACACAGCGTGGTCAAAAGCAACCACTCCACCGGTGACGGTCTCGAAGGTGTAGGGCTCCGTTTCGGGGCGCGGTGCCGGCGGGGCCACCTCGATCAGTTTCCCCTCCTCAATGAGCGCCCGCAGCCGTTGGGCGCAGAAGTCGGGCGAGTCGTCCTTCTTATAGCCCTCCACCGGCGCGGGCACGCGGCCGTTGAGCCGCTCCAGGATCTCGACCGCCTTGTCCTCGGCGTTGCCGCCCAGGCGGACGACGACCGGCACGTCAATCTGCTCCTCCAGGAAGGCCTTGACCAACCCGCGCGCCGAGTGGAACTGCTCCTGGCTGGCCACCCCCGATCCGGAGCCAAAGTAGCCATCAATCGGGCCAGCCGAGAGGATGATCCGCGCCGCGCGATAGACCTTGCTGGCCGGGGGATTGCCGCTGGTATCCACGTAGGTCGCCAGCTTGAAGCCCTGGTTGAGCATGGCGTCCATGCTCATCATCGAGCCACCGCCCCCCGCCCCGTGGAAGCCAACGTATCCCTGACCCTTCTCGAAGCCCTCCGCCATCTGAATGAAGTAGAACGTACCCCGGTAATCTTTGGCCTCCACCTCGTAGGCGATCCGTTCCAGCTCGGTGGGTGGACGGTCCAGTTCGCGGGCAAAGGTGATCCCCAGGTCCGGGTGGCGAAAGACCGCGTAGTCGTCCACGGTGATGCGGCAGTCAGCGGCGTACAACTTGCCGTCGGTGGTCTGCACCAGCGGGTTGATCTCGGCGGCACGGGCCTCGCAGGTGCGAGCCACAGTGTACAGGCTGGCGATGATGCCGGCGATGTCTCGCTGCAACCCGCCCGACAGCCCCGCCCGGCGAACCAGGTTGCGAGCCTGGTGATCCATCAGTCCTGACTCGATGTCCACGTGGGTCTGGGCCACTGCCTCCGGGTGCTCGGCGGCGATCTCCTCAATGCCGGTGCCCCCCACGCTGGAGAATATCACCAGCGGGGCCTGGGCGCGGTCGTCCACGATGACCCCGGCGTAGAACTCGCGGACGATGTCCAGCCGCTCCTCGACCAGCACCTGGTCCACGGTGAAGCCCTTGACCCGCATGCCCAGCATTCCGCTGGCTGCGGCCGCCGCCTCGTCGGGGGTGGCCGCCCGCTTGATGCCGCCCATCCCCGCCCGGCCGGTGGTCCAGGCCTGAGCCTTGACCATCACCTCGCCGCCGATCTCGGCTGCGATGCGCCGCGCTTCGTCGGGGGACGAGGCCACTCCTCCACGGGGCACGGGGATTCTGTGCGCCTTGAGAAGCGCTTTTCCCTGATGTTCGTGCAAACGAGCCATACGCTACCTCCTCGTTGGAGATTGGATATTGGAGATTGGAAAGTTTAACGATCCAACTTCCAACCTCCAACTTCTAACCTCCAGCTTCTAGCTTCTGCCTGAATTGCTCGGTCAGAGCGGGCACTACCTGGAAGAGGTCGCCCACGATGCCGTAATGGGCCACCTGGAAAATGGGGGCCTCAGGGTCTGTGTTGATGGCCACAATGCAACCCGAAGTCTTCATCCCCGCCAGGTGCTGGATGGCACCAGAGATGCCGCAGGCGATGTAGAGGTCGGGCCGCACGGTGCGCCCCGTCTGGCCCACCTGGTGGGCGTAGGGAATCCAGCCGGCATCAACGGCGGCGCGTGAGGAGCCCACTGCCCCACGCAAAACCTCCGCCAGCTCGCAAATAGGGGCGAACCCCTCAGCCCCTTCCACCCCTCGGCCGCCAGCCACGATGACCTGAGCGTCAGACAGGTTCACCTCGCCCTCCTGGGTGATGAAATCCACCACCTTGCTGGCGATCTCATCCTCACCCATGACGGCCCTCTCGTGGACGATCTGGCCCCCCTTCCTCCCCCCCAACCCTTCGACGGGGCTCAGGGCAGGCTTTGGGAGGGAAAGAGGGGGGGCGTCCATCTCAGGCATCTCGAAGACGCGGTGGCGGACGGTGGCCATCTGGGGGCGATGGTGGGGACAGGTGATGGTAGCCATGATGTTGCCCCCGAAGGCCGGACGGGTCTGACGCAGGAGGCGCGTCTCAGGGTCAATGGCCAGCTCAGTGCAGTCCGCCGTCAGGCCGGTGCACAGCCTGGTGGCCACCGATCCCGCCAGGTCCCGCCCACGGGTGGACGCCCCCAGGATGAAGACCTCCGGCTTGTACTTCTGAACCAGGTCTATCAGCACAGCGGCGTAGGGATCGGTGCGGTAGACACCCAAGGTGGGATCGTCCACCAGAAAGACCCGATTGGCGCCGTAGCAAATGGCCTCCTGGGCGATGCGCTCCACGCCCTGGCCCAACACACAGGCGGTGAGGGTGGTGCCCAGCTCGTCAGCCAGCTCCCGACCCTTGCCCGCCATCTCCCAGGAGATAGAACAAGCCTGGCCCCGAAACTGCTCCACCCAGAACCAGACTCCTCGATAAGCACTCAGGTCAACTTCTTCAACTGCCCTCTCCGGCAAGCTGAGGGCCTCGACCGGACATTCGGGCAGGCAAGCGCCGCAGGCCGTGCAGGTCTCATCCACCACGGCGATGCCTTCATCGTCCAGGCTCAGCGACCCAAAGGGGCACACTTCCACACAGGCCCCGCAGCCGATACATTCATCACGATTGATTTCCAGGATCGCCACTGCTCCCTCTGGTTTCTTTACTCATCAAACAACAGGTGTTCTATGATCTTGGTATCTTGGTCACGATAAGATTCTACAAACTTTTGATAGGCCCGGCGAGACGGGAATTGTGATAGGACCATGTCCGGGACCGGCAAGGTCCCCTTGCGCAAGCCGATATAATCTTGGTAACTGGAAAAGACCCATTCCTCTGGCCGCGCTACCAGGCCGGCGCTAACCGGGTTCATATGGATATACCGTGACAAGTGCAATAGATACTCATCCTTGTCCACCCACACAGCCTGAAAGGGACCCTGAAATAGCGGACCGAAACGCCCTTGTTGCTTGTTGACAGCCTTGGTGTAGGATACGCCAAACGGTTGCATAACTCGAGCGCTCAGGTCATCGGTTTTTAGATAGATCATCAAGTGATAGTGGGTAGGCATCAGACAATAGGCCAGGACGTCGATCAGGTCGGGCTGGAAGTAGTGCCTGATGCGCTTGATGAAATAGCCCCAGTTCTCGTCACAGAAAAAAATGGGCCGACGGTTTGAGCCGCGATTGTATAGATGGTAATAGTGGCCAGCTCGAAATTCGATTTCGCGGTATGGCATGTACGCCTCCAAGAAACCAGGTTTTTTCTCTGTCTGAGTAAACAGATCGTTCTTCTGGGATCTCCTGGAACGCAAAAGGGTGTCTTGTCAACCAAAAACCTGGTTTCTGATCACTTCCTCTGCCAACAACTTCTCCGCCAGCAGCGCCGCCGCCTCCTGAACGGTATCGGCCTCGATGAACTCAGCCTCCTCCTGGCGAGGCGGAGGGGTAAAGACGCGCACCACCCTGGTGGGCGAGCCGTCCAGGCCACACCGGGTCGGGTCGGCTCCCCCCAGCACACCAGCACCCCACACCGGGATTTCCATCCCCCGCGAGCGAATAACCCCCTTGAAATCGGGGTAGCGCGGCTGGTTGACGTCCTTGTTCACCGTGATGACCGCCGGCAGGGTGCTGGCCACCACTTCGCACCCCTCCTCTACCAACCTCTCGACGGTGATGGTCCCGGTCTCGAAATCAATCTGCCTGATCTTGGAGACATAGGTAAGCTGGGGGATTCCCAGGCGGTTGGCGATGCCCGGTCCCACCTGACCGGTATCGCCGTCAATGGCCTGCCGTCCGCAGATGACGAGGTCGTAGTCGCCGATTTGCCTGATGGCTGCGGCCAGGGTGTAGGCCGTGGCCAGAGTATCGGCACCGGCGAAGGCGCGGTCCGAGAGCAGGATGGCCTCGTCCGCGCCCATGGCTATCGCCTCCCGCAGGGCATCTTCGGCCTGGGGCGGGCCCATGGAGACCACCGTCACCCGCCCGCCGAACCTCTCCCGCCAGAGAAGCGCTTCCTCAATGGCGTAGGTATCGAAGGGGTTGATGATGCTGGGTACGCCTTCGCGGATCAAAGTCCCCGTATCAGGGTTGACCTTCACCTCCGTGGTGTCGGGCACCTGTTTGATGCAAACTATGACGTGCACTTACCCCCCTTGTCGGGACTACCTAAGCACCCTGAGCCTGTCGAAGGGCGCGACTTTGCAAGACCCGCATCCTTCGACAAGCTCAGGATGCTGGTCATAACACCTAACGCGAGGAACCTACTCCAACATCACCTCGACCTGGGCCAGAATCTGGTCGTGGGTGAAATGGCTGAGGGTCATCGTGCCGGAGGGACAGGCTGCCGCGCAGGCCCCGCAGCCTTTGCACAGCACCTTGTTTACGGTCATGATCCCCCGCCTGTCATCGCGGGTCAGCGCTCCATACGTGCACAAGCTCTCGCAGATACCGCACCCGGCACAGAGCTCCACCTCGACCACGCCAGTGACTGATTCGACCTTCACCTTGCCCCGCGACAGGGGGATCATGGCCGACGAAGCCGCGGCCTTGGCCTGAGCGATAGTGTCGGGGATGTCCTTGGGCCCCTGGCAGCAACCCGCCAGGTAGATGCCGTCGTTGACAGTGTCCACCGGCCTCAGCTTGGGATGAGCCTCAGCAAAGAAGCCGTCGGGCGAACGCGGCAGCTTCAGCAACTCGGCGATTCCCTGAGCATCACGGCGGGGCACAATCCCCGTGGCCAGCACCACCAGGTCCGCCTCCATCTCCAGTGGCTCGCCCAGCAGGGTGTCCTCGGCCCGCACCACCACCTTGTCACCACGCTTGTAGATCTCCGACACGCTGCCCCGACGATACCGCACCCCTTCGCGCCTCACCCGGTCGTAGAACTCCTCAAATCCCTTGCCAAAAGTGCGCACGTCCATGTAGAATATCGTCACGTTGGCCTGGGGCAGCCTCTCCTTGACCAGGTGAGCCTGCTTGGCGGTGTACATACAGCACACCCGCGAGCAGTACTCGTGGCCCACACTCTGATCCCGCGAACCAACGCACTGGATGAACACCACGTCTTTTGGTCGGGTGGTCGGGTGGTCGGGTGGTCGGGTGGTCGAGCCTGCTCCATTGTTTCCTAGCTCCATGGATAGGCGCTCGAATTCGGGGGCGGTGATGATGTTGGGGTACTCGCCATAACCCAGCTCGGGCTTGAGGCGGGCATCGAAGTGATCGTAGCCGATGGCCACTACAATCGAGCCTACATCAAACTCGATGAGCTCCTCCCTGGATCTTTGCCTGACTTCGACCTGGAAGTTGCCGATGTAGCCCTCAATGTCCACCACCTCCGAGGAGGTCAGAAGCTCGATGTTGGGATGCTCCGCCACTGCGCTCACCCTGGGACCCAGCAGCTCCAGGCAGCTCTCCAGGGTGGGGAAAGTCCGGTTGAGCTGGGCCATCCGTCCGCCGATGGTCGGCTCCTTCTCCACCAGGTAGACCTTGAAGCCCGCGTTGGCGATGTCCAGAGCGGCTGCGATGCCCGCTATCCCCCCGCCGATGACCAACGCCGCCGGAGTGACGCCCACCTCCCGCTCCTCCAACGGCTGCAACAGAGCAGCCTTGGCCACTGCGGAGGCCACGATCTGTTTCGCCTTTTCAGTGGCCCGCGCCCTGTCCTTGTGTACCCAGGAGCACTGCTCCCTGATGTTGGCCATCTCATAACAATAGGGATTGATCCCCGCCTCTTGAACCACCCCCCGAAAAGTCGGTTCGTGCATCGTGGGAGAGCAAGAAGCCACCACCACGTGCGTCAACCCATGCTCCCTGATGTCAGTCTTGATGAGATCCTGCCCAGGATCGGAACACATGTAGGTGTAATGCCTGGCCGCCACCACGTTGGGCAGCGTCTCGGCGAAGGCAGCCACCGCTTCTACATCCACTGTGGCCGCGATATTGATCCCGCAATGGCATACGTACACCCCAACTCGTGATTTCATCGTCTAATTTCTAGTTTCTAACTTCTAACTTCCACCCAGTTGTGCTGTCAACGCCGGCACCACCTTGAACAGATCATCCACGATGCCGTAGTGGGCCACCTTGAAGATGGGTGCGTCGGGGTCTTTGTTGATGGCCACGATGGTGCTCGAGGCCTTCATGCCGACCACGTGCTGGGAGGCCCCGCTGACGCCCACCGCCAGATAGAGCTTGGGCTTCACCGTCTTGCCCGATTGGCCCACCTGGCGATCGGGCGGCAGCCAGCCGGCGTCCACCACGGGGCGGGAACCAGCCAGCACCCCACCCATCGCTTTGGCCAGCTTCTCGACCAGGGGCAGGTTGTCCACTTCTTTGATGCCCCGCCCCACGGCCACTACCACGTCGGCCTGGGTGATGTCCACGTCACCCACGGCGGCTTCCACGTATTCGATGAACCTGCGGTACGCGATCTCCTCGGTCAACGGCGAGCCCACGGTGATGACCTCGCCGCCCAGGGGCTCGCCTTCCTCAAAGGGGAAGGCAGCCTGCCGCGCAGTAACCAGATAAGTGTTGGCCTGCTTAAAGGCGACCCTGGCGCTCACCTTGCCTCCGTACATCTCCCGCACTGCCAACAGTTGCCCGTCCTCGAACTCCAACCCCACGCAATCGGTGACCAGGGGCAAGCCCAGTTGGGTCGCCAGGCTGGGGGCCAGGTCCATGCCCTGGGCACTCTGCCCGATCAATACCAGGCCCGGCTCGCGCTCGGTGATCAACTGAGCCAGCACCTGCTGATAGACTGCGGAGTTAAAGTGCTCCAGCCGCTCGTCTTCGACCACTACAACCTGGTTGGCGTGCCTGGCCAGTTCGGTGGCAAAATCGTCTACGTTGTGGCCCAACAGCACAGCCGCGAGAGGGGCGTCCATGGCTACCGCCAATTCCTGTCCCTTGCCCAGCATCTCGAAGGTGACATCCCTCAGCTCGCCCTGCCTGTGCTCTGCTAGAACGAATATCTCGCCCATCAGATCACCCCCTCGTTCTTGAAAATCGTGACCAGCTCACCGGATACCTCCTCAGGAGAGCCCTCCAGGATCGTGGCCTGGGCCGTCACCACGGGGATGAACAGCTTGACCAGACTTGTCCTGGACCCGGCCTCACCAACTGCCTCCTCCGCCAGTTCGAGGTCGTCCAGGTTCAGCACCTCGATCTGCTTCTTCATGGCCTTCCTGATGCCAAAGATAGAGGCATAACGCGGCTCGTTGATGCCCGTCTGGATGGTCAGCAGGGCCGGCAGCTCGATCTCCAGCACCTCGTGCAGGCCGCCCTCCAGCTCGCGGTGCACCGTCATCCTGTCTTCGTCTTCTTCTGTCTCGGTGCTCACCACCAGCGCGGCGTGGGGAATACCCAGCACCTCAGCCAGGGTGACACCCACCTGAGCAGACCCGTCATCGTCGGCCTGAACGCCGGTCAGCACCAGGTCGTAGTCCATGTCCTTGATGGCCTCGGCCAGGATGCGAGCGGTGGCGTAGCCATCGGAGCCCTCGAAGCGCTCATCGGTCAGCCGCACCGCCTGGTCCGCACCCTTGGCCAGGCACATGCGCAGCGTCTCGTCAGCCTCCGGTGGCCCGACGGTCAGCACCGTGATCGCGCCATCGAACTCCTCTTTGAGAAGCAGGGCCTCTTCGATGGCGTAGTTGTCCGCCTCGTTTATGTCGAATACCAGCCCCTCCTTCTTGATGCCCCTTCCGTCGTCGCGGATGGCGATCTCCGCCTCCGTCGTGTCGGGCACGTGCTTCACACAAACAACTATGTCCATGTTTTTCCCTCCCTAATTGATGATTGGAGTGAGCAGCTTGGGGTTTCGGGTTCAGAGTTTCGAGTTGAATGAACCCGAAACCCGAAACTCGAAACTCATGTACTGATCGCCTGAGCCACCAACTCTACGATGTCCAGTACCTCGATTGAACCCTCAGCCCCCGTGGTTTTGACGGCGTCTTCCAGGGTCAGCATGCAAAAGGGGCAGGCGGTGGCGATGACCTCGGCGCCAAGGGCGAGGGCGTCTTTGACGCGGGTTTCCGCCAGCCGCTCTCCGCCACTGCTGGCCTCCACCCACATCCTCCCCCCGCCGCCTTCGCAGCACAGGCTCCGCTCCCTCGACCGATCGAATTCCACGAATTTCAGGCCAGGGATGCTCTGTAGGATCGCCCGCGGCTCATCGTAGATCTGGTTCTGCTTCCCCAGGTAGCACGGGTCATGGTAGGTGACCACTTTGTTCACCTCCTCGGAGAAAACAAGCTTCCCGCGTTCGATCAAATCGGCCAGGAACTGGGTGTAGTGCTGAACCTCGAAATCCAGCCCCTCGTACTCGTTCTTGAAAGTATTGTAGCAGTGGGGAGAGGTAGTCACCATCCGTTTCACGCCGTGCTGCTTGAAGATCTCCAGACTGTCCTCCACCAGGAACTCGAACAGCCCTTCCTCCCCCAGCCTGCGCATCTCGCTCCCACAGCAAATCTCCTCGTTCCCCAGTATCCCAAAGTCCACCTCGGCCTTCTCGAACACCTTGACCATCGCCCGCGCCACCGCCTGAACCCGGTCGTCGTAAGACGGGGTGCAGCCCACAAAATAGAGTATCTCCGCCTGCGCCCCCCCTCGGTCCCCCCCAACCCTTCGACCTTGCTCAGGACAGGCTTTGGGGGGGAAGCCACCTTCAGCCAGATTCTTCACGTTCAAACCCTGCGCCCAGTCCGACCGTTTGTTCTTGCCCCGCCCCCAGGGGTTGCCGAACTTGAAAGTGCTCTCCAGAGCGTCGCGCACGGTGGGCTTGATGCGCCCCCCCTCGGTCAACACGCGGCGCATGCCGACCAGGATCATAGCGGGGTCCAGCCCCTTGGGACAGCGCAACGTGCACGTCGAGCAGGTGGTGCAGTCCCATATCTCAGGCATCTGTTTTATGTCCAGCTTGTCACGGACCAGAAATTCGTAGATGATGCGTCTGATGTTGAGAGGTGAACTTAACGAAAGTGGACACCCCCCTGTGCATCGCCCGCACTGAATGCATCCCAGCAGATCATATTGTTCTACAAACTTTCGTGTTCTCAGCATAGCTTTCGCCTTCTAAGCCAGCCCCACCGAACGAAGCAGGGGGCGCGGATCTATGGCATGTCGCTTGAGCCAGTTATCGGCGTCCGGCAGGCCGAGGGCCAGGCCCAACAACTCGGTGAAATAGAAGACCGGCATCTGGTGACCCTTCTGACGGGTGTCCAGATTGATCTGGCACATCCCGCAGGCTGAAACGATGCTATCCGCCCCCGCCTCCTCAGCCGCTTGCACCAGCTTGTTCACCAGCGTCACCACCACGTCGCTGCGGTTGAGGGTCAGGCTGGCTCCGCAGCAGTCCACGATGTATGACCAGGAAACGGGTTCCGCTCCCATCAACTCCAGCAAGCGATCCATGAGCACCGGATGCTCAGGATCGTCCCAGCCCGTCAGCTCCGGCGGGCGGACGAGCACGCATCCGTAATAGCTGACCGGCTTCAGCCCCGCCAGGGGTTTCTTGACCTGGGCGGCGATGTCTTCCCAATCGAGGTCACGGCCAATGATCTCCAGCAGATGGCGGGGCCGCGCCTGGCCCGTGTACTCAAAATCTAGCAGACTCTCCATCTCTGCTCGCCAGGTCTCGTCCTCCTGGAATCGCTGATCGGCGATCAGACAGCGTTGGTAGCAGGCTGGGCAAGGGATGGCCATGTCCAGGCCAGCGGCCTGGGCGATGGCCACGTTGCGCCCTGGCAGAGAGGTGGCCAGTTCGTGGCTCAGGGCGTGGCCCGAAGTTGCCCCGCAGCAGTTCCAATCCTGCAGTTCGATGAGTTCTATGCCCAGCGCCTCGCACACCGCCTCGCTGGAGAGGCCGTATTCGACAGCCGTAGTGCTCGCCGTACAGCCGGGATAGTATGAGTACTTCAACGCAGCCTCCTTAAGACTTCCGAAGTCTGGCAGACTTCGGAAGTCTGTGTTTCTACCGTCCTGCTCTTCTGTAGAGCTCCTTCACCTGGCCCAGGGCCTTGACCCGTTCTGGCAGGATCGGTATCTTGCGCTTGAGCAGCAGAGTGACCGCCACATCAATATTGGAGCGAACAATGGAGAAGATGTCTTTGCTCCTCAACACGTATTCAGCCAACATGGTGGTCTCGTGCACTCGCCCGAATATCTTGATGCTGTTCACGAAAGCACGATGCAGGGCGTAGACAGTGGTCTCTGGCGGGGTATACCCCGCCTCCAGAGACATGTACTTGAGGGTGTCCATTACTGGAGCCAGGCGAATCTCATTGGGACAGCGGGTGCCGCAGGCCTCGCAGCCCACGCACAGCCAGGGAGCCGAGCTCTTAAGCAGCGGCTCCCTCATGCCCAGTTGGATCATCTTCAACACCTGGGCCGGCTGGTAGTCCATAGCATAGGCGGTAGGGCAACCGACGGTGCACTTCTGGCAGTAGTAACAACGGAATACGTTCTCGCCGCTCCGCCGTTGTACCTCCAGGGCGAAGCTGGAGGTTGGAGGTTGGAGGTTGGAGGTTGGAGATTGGATGTTAGATGTTGGACGTTTTACGTTTGACGTTTCACGTTTCACGTTTGACGTTTCCATTTACTCCCTCTCCCCCAAACTGGTCAGCTCGTCCTCACGGAAAGTCGCCACCGGCAGTTCCTCCTCCAGGCTCCTGCCGGGCACATAATCGAACAGAGCTTGCACCTTCTCCCCCACCGCGCGGAAGATGGTAGCCACTGGCAGGTCGTTAGGGCAGGCACTCTCGCACATCCCGCACCCCACGCAAGAGGTGGCCATGTGGTTGAGCCGCGTCAACTGGAAGATCAGGGTATCGGTGGGCATGCGGATTGAGCCTCTGCGGTTGGCCCATCTGAAATACTGCGCGGAGGCGTGGTCGAACGTGGCCGTGCGGAAGATGCACTCCTTGCAGTAGCAGATCGGGCAAGCCACCATGCAGTTGTGGCAGCGGATACAGCGCGAGAACTCGGCCAGCAGGCTGGGCATGTCCGACACGCGCTGGCGAAACTCGGCGAAGCGGCGGTCGCGCTCTGCTGTCCGCTCTGCCACCAGCCTGTCCACTGCCCCCCCTCTGTCCCCCCCAACCCTGGGGGGGAGGCCAGCCTCTCTGCTTAACTCCAACTGCTCGGCCAATTCATCGCTGGTGGTGATCAGTATCTCGCTGGCTGTGTCCACCCCGATCAGGCCCACGGTCAGATTAACGCCCTGGGGAACAGGATACTCGCACATCTGACAGGCCACCCGGAACTGATGGCCCTCGCTCGGTGCGAGGCGGCCCTCTTTCGCCTGCGACAGCAGGCCCGCGGAAAGCTGACCGTTGCTGCCTCTTGCTAGCTCGGCATAGTCGTTCATCTCGTAGGTACCCAGGCAATCCACGCCGATGAGGACCACGTTGTCCAGACTGGCCTGCTTCAGCTTGACCAGCTCGATCAAAGCTCTGATCTCGCAAGAGCGCAGCACCGCCCCCAGCCGGCCCACCGCTCCCGTCTCCGTCAGGTCCGACACCAGCCTGGCGGAGTTCACCGGCAACACCGGCGCAATGGGATCAACGTTCTCTAGCCTGGTCGGATCGGTGAACAGCGTCTGGACGACGTTATCGCCAGCCGGTGTGTGCATAGGCACCAGCAAGGCATCCACGATCTCCTTTTCCAGTAACCCCCGCAGGAAAGCGGTCATCGTCTCCAGAGCGCCGCCCTTTACTTCGAGTCTGTAATCAGTATTCATATCCTGACTATCCCCCTTGATAGGCACTTATTCCTCGTTACTCGTGACCTGTTACTCATCACTTCCTATGTCCCCCATAGCTCCCGCAGCGGGTTCGGCCCCTTCTCCTTGAGATCAGCCACCATCTCCTTCACCGTGTCGGCGAAGTACTGGCCCTCGCTGGCACTGATCCAGCGCAGCCACACCCGGTCGTCGTCGAAGCCCATCTGCTGCAGGATGCTCTTCAGGATGGCCACCCGCCGTCGGGCCTTGTAGTTGCCGCTCTGATAGTGGCAGTCGCCGGGGTGACACCCGCCGATCAGCACCCCGTCGGCCCCTTCGAGCAGAGCTTTGAGAACGTAGGTCACGTCCAGCCCGCCGGAACACATCAGGCGGATGATGCGGATATTGGGTGGGTACTGAATGCGCGATGTGCCAGCCAGGTCCGCACCTGTATAGGTGCACCAGTTACACAGAAAAGCGATGATACGCGGTTCGAAATCGTCCATTTGATTCCTCTCCTTCGGATTGGTGTCATTGCGAGCCGAAGCCGCGAGCGCAGCATGGCGGGCAGCGAAGCAATCTCCCGCCAGGTTGGGGATTGCTTCGGCGCAAACCATGCCCTGAGCGCAGCGAACGGGAGCGCGCCTCGCAATGACACTCAAGTTACTCTGACATCATCAACGCATCTACGGCCATCAGCATCTGCTTCGGCTCGAAAGACACCTGCGCGGTGGCCTTGTTGGGACAAACCATGGCGCAGACGCCGCAGCCCTTGCAGAGCACTTCTATCACTTTGGCCACGCGCTCGTCGTAATCCAGATAGCGGGCCTCGTAGGGACAGGCCTCCACACACAGCCCACAGAAGCTGCACAGCCTGGGATTGACCTGTACCAGGGTGTCCTTGCTCTCCAGACGCGGCAAGCTCAGCAGCGCGGCAGCACGCACGGCCGCACCCTTGGCCTGGCAGATGGTCTCGTCAATGAAACGCGGCGAGTGAGCCAGGCCACACAGGAAAAGGCCCTCCTTGATGAAGTCCAGCGGCCGCATCTTGGAGTGCGCTTCCTGGAAGAAGCCATCCTCGTCCAAAGGCACACCCAGCACCTGGCTCAGAGCCGCGTTGTCGTGAGGAGCTATCCCCGTGCTGAGCACCAGCAAATCGGCGTCGAGGGCAATCTCCTGACCCAGGATGGGCTCGCGCAGGCTCACCCGCAGGCCGTTGCCCGCCGCCTCGACGCGGGGCTTGTCGGGCAGCTCGTAGCGGATGAAGACCACGCCCTTGTCCCGCGCCTCCCTGTAGTACAGCTCATGGAAGCCGTAGGCCCTGAGCTCCCGATAGAGGACGTACACCCTGGTCTCAGGATTCAGCTCCTTGAGCTTGAGGGCGTTCTTGATGGCGTGGGAGCAGCAGACCCGGCTGCAGTAGGGGCGGTTTTCGTCGCGGGAATCCACACATTGAATCATAACTACGGTTTGGGTATTGGGTATTGGGTATTGGGTATTGGATATTTGGGCTTCCAGTTCCTTCTGAGTGAGGACTCTGTCGTGCTGGCCGTAGAGGTACTCGGTGGTGGTGGCTGGCTGAGCGCCGGTGGCTACGATGATGGCGCCGTGCTCCAACACCTCGTCACTGTCGTCGGGCAGAGCCAGCGTCGTCAGGAAGTTCCCTTTAGTTCCTCTGAGCTCCCTCACCTCTGTGTTGCGATACACCCTGACCAGCTCGTTCGCCTCCACCCGCTCGATGAGCGAGCCGAGCAACTCCTGGGGCTTCCCGCCCTCCAGGGTGTAATGCGCCGTCCACAAATTGCCGCCCAGCTCCTCGCCCTTCTCCACCAGATCCACCCCGAAGCCCAGCTCGGCCAGTTCCAGGGCCGCGGTCAGGCCAGCCAAGCCCCCTCCGATGACCAGCCCTCTTCTGGATATTGGGGATTGGATATTGGGGATTGGATATTGGAAGGTGGACCTGGTCACGGCTATCTCCACCGCAGCCTGGGCCTTGGCCGTAGCTTGCTGTGGCAGATCTCTGTGCACCCAGGCGATGCCCTCGCGGATGTCGGCCCGCTCCAGCAGGTGAGGGTTCAATCCTACCTCCTGCATGAGGGCGGCAAACTCAGGCTGGTAAAGACGATGCGAGCAACCCGCAATCACCACCCGATTAAGCCCCTGCTCCTCGATGGCCTCTTTGACAGCCGCCAAATCCGCGCCACAGGCATCGTCTACCACCCTGACCAGGGCCGTGCCGTCCAGCCCACCCGCATATTCCGCCACCGCCTCAACATCCACCACCTCTGAAACCTGGCCCTGGCAGGTGCAAACGAACACGCCCACCCGCGGCTCCTCGTCGCTGACATCCCGCTCGACTTGCGTGAGTTTCGATCCTTCGGCCAAGCTCAGGACAGGGTTTGGCGTTTCGGGTTTCGAGTTAACTCCCAGACCCGAAACTCGAAACACGGAACTCAGAACCCCCGCCGCCTCGGCCACCGTCTCGGGGATGTCCTTGGGCTCCCTGAAAGCTCCGCCCACAAACACGCCGGGGCGGGTCGTCTCGTGAGGCGCGAAGCGGTCGGTGGCGCAGAAGCCAAACTCGTTCAGCTCGACGCCCAACCTGCTGGCCAAGTCCCTGAATCCCTCGGGCGCAGCCAGTCCCACCGCGAGGACGACCATGCCGAAGTCTTCTTCGCGGAGGGTGCCATCTTCACCCACGAAGGCCACCCGCAGGTCGTGGGTCTGGGGCACTTCCTTGATCGAGGAAACCATGCAGCGGCGATAGGCCACCCCAGGCAGGTTCTCCACGCGGTTGAAGTAGCGCTCGTAGCCCTTGCCAACGATGCGGATGTCCATGAAGAACACCGTGGCGTCCAGATCGGGCGCGATTTCCTTGGCCGCCACCAGTTGCTTGGCGGTGTACATGCAGCACACCGACGAGCAATAGGGATAACCGATGGACTCGTCCCGCGAGCCGACGCATTGAATGAAGGCCACGCGGCCGGGGGCCGCCCCGTCAGAGGGTCGCACCAGGTGGGCCTGGGTGGAGCCAGCCAGGCTGACCATGCGCTCGAACTCGAGGCTGGTCAGCACGTTGTCGTAGTAGCCATAGCCGAACTCGCCCTTGAGGCGGGCGTCGAAAGCCTGGTAGCCAGGGCTCAAAATGACCGCCCCCACCTCGATCTCAGAGCACCGCTCGACCATCTCCAGATCAATAGCCTGCGTGGGGCAGACCTCGACGCACTTACCGCACCTCGTGCAGTAGTCCATGTCTATCACGTAGGCATCGGGCACGGCGCGGGTAGGCGGACGATAGATGGCTTTCACTTTGTGCAAATGGCCTTCGTAATCGTCGGGCCGCCCCACAGGGCAGACCTCGACGCACAGGCCGCAATTATTGCACTTTTCAACGTCAACGTAGCGTGGTCGGTGCTTGACCAGCGCCCTGAAATCGCCCGCCTCTCCCTCCAGGGATTCCACCTCGGCGCAGGGCAGGATCTCGATGTTGGGATTCATCCCGCACTCCAGGGTGGGGCAATATGAGGGCTGGTCGGGCAGCATGATGCATAAGCCGCACGAATCGGTGGGAAAAGTGCGGTCCAGCAGGTGCATTGAGCCGCCGATGCCCGGCGCGCTGTCCAGCAGATAGACCTTGTACCCCATCTGGGCCAGCAGTTGGGCCGAGCCCATGCCGCTGATGCCAGCTCCTACAATTAAGACCGAACCATCCTTGGTTGAAATGCCCGAATGAACTACCATCTAAGACTCCCGTTCAATCCCTTTATAAAAGAATTCCATACGCTGTGCGCCGATGGATCACGGCGTATATTCTTAGTTCCTGTTTCACCTGTTCCCATGCAATGCTTCTCCCCGCCAAATCATTCTCCCTGGCCCGCTGCATTCTGGCGATAAACTCAGGGTTGCGCAGCAGAAGCCAATCTTCCAGCTCCTCTATGTCCCCATGAATTAACACCATTTTCAGAATCCGCAGAGGTATCGCCATAGTGGGCTCCTTCACGGTGGACACTAAGTCGGCATGAACTCCCTGACGTGCTGACATCTCTTTTCCCCTCCCAGCCTCAGTTGATGATCCGGGGCACATTCTTGTCTGAAACACCAGGTTCAGCCCCCACCTATGACTCCTGTTTGAGCTTTGCCTGTTCTTGCCGCAAGATCACGATGACCGACGAAGCGGCGGCTTTGGCCTGGGCTACGGTGTCGGGGATGTCCTTGGGCCCCTGGCAGCACCCCGCCAGGTAGATGCCATCTCTGGCGGTGTCCACTGGCCGCATCTTGGGATGTGCCTCAGCGAAGAAACCTTCAGACGAGCGCTCCAGATTCAACAGCCCCGCCACATCTTCCACATCGGCTCGCGGCACGACGCCCGTGGCCAGCACCACCAGGTCGGCCTCCATCTCCAACGGCTCACCCAGCAGGGTGTCCTCAGCCCGTACCACCACCCTGTCCCCTCGCTTGTAGATCTCCGATACGCTGCCCCGACGGTACATCACACCCTCGCGCTTCACCCGGTCGTAAAACTCCTCGTAACCCTTGCCAAAGGCCCGCACGTCCATGTAGAAGACCGTCACGTTCGCCTTTGGTATTCTCTCCTCGACCAGGTGGGCCTGCTTGGCGGTGTACATGCAGCACACTCGCGAGCAATACTCGTTGCCCACGGTCTGATCTCGCGAGCCCACGCACTGGATGAACACCACATCTTTCGGCTCTTTGCCGTTGAGGGTGATCTTCCCCGCCGTAGGGCCGGAGGCCGAGGCCAGGCGCTCGAATTCGAGGGCGGTGATGACGTTGGGGTACTTGCCATAGCCCAGCTCCGGCTTGAGGTGGGCATCGAACTGGTCGTAGCCGGTGGCCACCACGATGGCCCCCACGTCCAGCTCCACGATCTCATCTTCTTGCTCGTAGTCAATGGCGCCGGCGGGGCAGAAATGCTCGCAGGCGCGGCAGTTCCCGGTCAGGAAATACAGACAATGCTCTCGGTCAATGACCGGCACGTTGGGCACGGCCTGGGGGAAGGGGGTGTAGATATTGCCGCGCCCCTGGAGGCCCATGTCGAAGTCCAGAAGCAAGGGCCGCGGCTCCTTATCGGTCACGTCCTCCAGCTTGATGGCCCCCGTGGGGCAGACGAAGGCGCAGGCCCCGCAGGCGATGCAGTCCTCAGAAATCTGATAGAAAGGCGCAGCCACCTCCCGCTCCACTCCCCGTCCCACAAAACTGATGGCGTTGGCCCCCACCAGCTCCTGGCAAACTCGCACGCACAGCCCGCACAGGATGCAGTCGTCCTCCTTGAGGGGGAAACGAGGCTTCTCGACACCCAACTCGGCCGCCAACTGCTGGAGCAAGGGGACTTCAGGGCAGCGGGCCAGCAACAACTCCACGATCATCCGCCGCCCCTTCAGCACCTTCTCGGAGGCGGTGAAGACCTCGATCTCGTCGCGGATGGGATAGTTGCAGGCCGTGACCAACCGCGTGCGTCCCCGGTGCATCACTTCCACCGTACACAGCCGACAGACCCCGTAGGGCTCCAGGGCCTTGTGGTAACACAGGGTGGGAATGGGAATGTTCAGCTTTTCCGCTGCTTCCAGGATGGTGGTATCCTGCTCGACCTCGATTTCCCGCCCGTCTATAACTACGCGAATCATTCTATACCTCTACCGAACATGAACGGCATCAAAGCGGCAAGTATCTCGACAGGCCCCGCACTTGATGCACAACTCGACGTCAATGGTGTGGGGCTGCTTCTTCTCACCGCTGATGGCTCCCTCAGGACAGGGCCGGACACAGGCCCCACAGCCAGTGCAGGCCTCTGGATCAATGTAGTACTCGATCAGCGCCCGACACACGCCGGCCGGACACTTTTTGTCAAAGATGTGGGCCTCGTACTCGTCGCGGAAGTAGCGCAGGGTGGATAGCACCGGGTTGGGCGCGGTGCGACCCAGGGCGCACAGGGCAAAGCCCTGCAGGAACTCCGCCAGCTCCTCCAGCAGGGGGATATCCTCTGGCGTGCCCTCCCCGTCGCAGATGCGGTTCAATATCTCCAGGCTGCGCTCGATCCCCTCTCGGCAGGGCACGCACTTGCCGCACGACTCCTCGCGCAGGAAGTTTAGGAAGTACCGGGCCAAGTCCACCATGCAGGTGGTCTCGTCCATGACGATCATCCCACCGGAGCCCATCATGGACCCGGCCTTGCTCAGCTCGTCGAAGTCCACGGGCAGGTCCAACAGGCCCTCCGGCAGGCATCCCCCAGATGGCCCTCCAGTCTGCACGGCCTTGAACTTCTTGCCGTCGGGAATGCCGCCCCCGATGTCGTAGATGATCTCCCGCAGGGTGATGCCCATGGGCACTTCTACCAGGCCGGTGGCGTTGATCTTGCCCACCAGAGAGAAAATCTTGGTCCCTTTGCTCCCCTCGGTACCAATGCTGGCGAACCATTCCCAACCCCGATTAATGATCAAGGGCGCATTGGCCCAGGTCTCCACGTTGTTCAACACAGTGGGGCTGTCCCACAGCCCTTTCTCCGTGGCGTGTACGTACTTGGGATGAGGTTCCCCCACGTCCCCTTCCAAGGAACGCATCAGGGCGCTGGACTCTCCGCACACAAAGGCTCCGCCCCCACGACGGATCTCAATATCAAAATCGAATCCGGAGCCCAAAATATCCTGACCCAGCAAGCCAACCTCCCGGGCCTGTTCAATGGCAATACCCACGTTGTGCACCGCCAGCGGATACTCGTGGCGGACGTAAACATAGCCGACATGTGCGCCGACGGCGTAAGCGCCGATGATCATCCCCTCCAGAATGCTGTGGGGATTCCCTTCCAGCAGGCCCCGGTCCATGTACGCCCCAGGGTCTCCCTCATCGGCATTGCAGATCACATACCTGATGTCCCCAGGGGCCTCACGGCAACTTGCCCACTTGCGGCCCGTTGGGAACCCGCCTCCACCACGCCCGCGCAGCCCCGACTTTTTGACGGCTTCGATGACCTCCTCGGGTTCCATGGACGAAAGAGCCTTGGCCAATGCCGAGTAGCCTCCCAGGGCAATGTAGTCATCAATGTTTGTCGGGTCTATCCACCGGCTGACCTGAAACAGCTCCCGCCGCTGCTTGCGGTAGAAGGGCACCTCATGCTCATAAGTCACCCGCTGTCCCGTGGCCGGATCCACGTGCAGCAGCCGCTCGACGGCCCCATTGTTCTGCATCATGTGATCAATGATGTCTGGCACATCGTCCGCCTTGACCCGCTGGTACAGGACTCCCCCTGGGTCTACGATCACAATGGGCTCGATATCACAGAAACCGTGGCAACCGGTGGCCTTGACCTCTACCTGATCCTGCAGCCCCCGCTGCTGGAGTTCTTCTTGGAAGGCCTTGACCACCGGCAGCGACCCATAAGCTCGGCAGCAAGTGCCGTCGCTGATGGTGATGCGCTGCTGGTCTGGCCTGCGGCTTCGCTTGATTCTCTCCCTCAGTTCTTCAAATTCCTCAATACTGCCAATCCGCTTCATCACTCAACTCTACCTTAAGCCTGTCAGCCACCGATCAGGATGCATCCCGGGCCTTCACTCTCTTCAACAAAGCTTCAGCCCTGGCTGAGGTCATCTGACCATGGTACTCCCCATCTATGACCACAATGGGGCCCAGAGCACAGGCCCCCAGACAGTTGACCGTCTCCAGGGTAAACTGCAGGTTCTCGTCGGTGTCTCCAGCTCGGATACCCAGATTGCGTTCGACAGCCTCCAGAACCCGCACCGCCCCCCGCACATGGCAGGCCGTACCCAGGCACACGTTGATCACGTGCCGCCCTCGGGGCTGCAAGCTGAAGGCTTTGTAGAAAGTGGCCAGGCTGCACACCTTGGAGAGAGGGATGCCCAAGGCACAGGATACGTAACGCAGGGCATCCTCTGGCAGACAGTTCACCTCGTCCTGGATGTCCTGCAGGATGGCGATGATGGCTGTCCTGTCGTGATGGTGCCTGTCCAAGACGTTCTCGATCCCTTCGACTAAGCTCAGGGCAAGCACGCCTGTCTCCATCCCCTATTTCCCCCCACTCTTCTCCACGTACGGAATGTAGCGAATGATGCAGTTCTCAGCACAGAGCCCGCAACTGGTGCACTTATCCATGTCCACACTGCGGGCCTTCTTGCGCACCCGCACGCGAAAACGGCCCGCCTCCCCTTTCACCGCCTCCACCTCCGAGTAGGTCAGGAGCACGATATTGGGGTGCCGGGCCACGTCCACCATCTTGGGCGTGAGGATGCACGCTGAACAATCCAAAGTGGGGAAGGTCTTGTCCAGTTGGGCCATGCGCCCGCCGATGCTAGGCTCTCTTTCCACCAGATACACCTTGAAGCCCGCGTTGGCGATGTCCAGTGCGGTCTGCATGCCCGCTATCCCACCCCCTATCACCAGGGCCGCTGGAGAGTCATTGTCCCGCTTCACCTCGATCGCAACATCCTGCTCGTTTTCATACATGAGTTTCTACCGCCAAGGTTTCATCACTCCAGGGAGCTAACAGGCCAGCATCAGAACACGTAAAGCCCTTCTCAAAGAATCGCCCTCTCGCTTGCCCAAGGGCGACCAAATCCCGGAAGGGCTCCCAACGGACTGAATCTGCCATTACTATACCATTCACCCCTTTGTGTAGATTCTGGCAATTGCACAGTTCAGTTGTGTTAGAACAACGCTCTGGCCAAGCCAATGTCCCTTAACACCGAGCGATAATTATACTACCAGATTCTCTAATAGGCAAACCTACGTGTCACGCCTCACGATTATACCCCATTTTCGGAAACAGGCAAATCGGCAGGGGGCGAGCGTATCGAGTTTGGGACATGCCAAAACTGCCCTCCAAGGGCATTATGGGCAAACGTAGTAGCGACTTCAGTCGCTTTTGCGGCGGGAACGATGACTGAAGTCGTCACTACGCGTCCCCAATGCGATACGCTCACGCAGGGGGGCGGGTTTTCGAAGCAGAAGTCCCGTGTAGAATGGACAGCGGGAGCACGGCACGGGGCGACAGTGAGGCTGTTGGGGACATAGTCCCAAGTTGACCAAAAGGTATCTCTGTGGTAAAATCGCGAAGACGTATAGCGTGTTCCATGTTCCGCTACGCAATACGCACTACGGTTCACAAAGGACTCACCTAATGTTCGAACTAATCTTTCTTGGCACTTCTGCTTCCGCTCCTTCCATCAGGCGGAATCTCTCGGCCACTATGATCCTGCACAAGGAGTACCGTTTCCTGGTGGATTGCGGCGAGGGGACACAACGACAACTGCTCAGGAGCGGCCTGGGCTTCAAGCGACTGGACAAGATCCTCCTCACTCACGGCCACCTGGATCACATCCTGGGCCTGGGAGGTCTGGTGTCCACCTTCAGTCGTTGGGAGACCATCTCGAAGTTTGAGATCTACGGGGGAAGCTGGGCACTGGAACGAGTCAGTGACCTCATCTTCGGGGTAGTGTTTCGCGGCGTGAAGCCGCCTCTCCAGATTGATCTGATACCAACAGAGCCGGGGGTCTTGATAGAGGACGATACCTTTGAGCTCTCGGCCTTCGCGGTCACCCATCGCGGGCCAGGCTGTCTCGGCTACACGTTTAGGGAGAAGGAGAAGCGGCCCTTCCTGGTTGAGAAGGCCGAAGCTCTGGGAGTGCCAGCCGGGCCAGAGCGAGGTCGTTTAGTGCGGGGGGAAGCCGTGGCTTTACCTGACGGCACAGTGGTGCATCCCGATCAGGTGCTAGGCCCTCCCGTCCCTGGAGCTAAGCTGGTCTTCGTGGGCGATGCGGCCCACACCCACAACTTGATAGAGGCGGCCAGCAACGCTGACGCCCTGGTCATTGAGGCCACCTACCTATCACAGGAGGAGAAGCTGGCCAGGGAATACGGCCACCTTACGGCTGCCGCAGCGGCGACCCTGGCCCGCGAGGCGGGAGTGAGGCAACTGTACCTGACCCATATCTCCCGCCGCTATACCGCGGAGGCAGTCCTCGCCGAGGCCAGAGTCATCTTTCCCCAGGTCGTGGTGGCCAGAGACCTCGACCACTTCCGAATCATCAAAGAGAAAGAGTAGTTTCGTCTCACAAGAAGGCGACGATTTCCTCCAGATGCCTTTTGTCCACTTCGTCGAAGGCATCATATTCCGCACTGTCCACGTCCAGAACGGCTATCAGATCACCCTGGTCATCGAAGACGGGCACCACGATCTCCGATTTGGAGTTGGAGTCGCAGGCGATGTGGCCTGGAAACTGGTGGACGTCTGGCACGATGATGGTCTCCTCCCTGCGAGCAGCAGCCCCGCACACTCCTCGGTCGAAGCTGATGTGCAGACAACCCGGCGTCCCTTGATAAGGCCCGATGAGCAATTTTCCCGGTGCCACCACTCGATAGAACCCCGTCCAGAAGAAGTAGTTAAAGCTGTGATGCAAGAGACAGGCGATGGTGGCCATCGAAGCAATCAGGTCCATCTCTCCCTCCAAAGTCGCCCTGATCTCTTTCGTCACTCGCTGATAGATTTCTTCTTTCTGCTCTCTCTCCATTGAATATCCCCCTGGAGCCGCACCCACTCAGCCCTCCGACAAAATCCCCCGAGTTCCTCCGAGTTCCCCTGATTTCCTCTGAGATTTGAACGACAAAGACAGCACCGCCAGGGCCAGCCCCGGCAACGCGCCCCAGCAGATACCTCCTGCCGGCTCCGTCGTCTCTGGAGCCTCTGGCGTAGCCCTCTCCCCCATCTCTACTCTCGCCGGCGCGCCAATGCTCTCGCGCCATTGGGCGTCCAGCTCGTCCTGATCGAAGCCGTAGACTTTCATCAGGGCGTCGTCGGTCAGAGATCCCTCCTTGAAGACTTTCAACAATCCGCTCATCTTCTCCCTGCCGTAGGTTTGGAGCAGGAAGTCTACCACACTATAGACCTCTCCGTAAAATAGGTTGATCTCGTCTGGGTTGCCGGTGGGCGCCGTAAGGGAGCGGACGGAGAGGAGCCTGTTCTGGCGGATGCCCGCCTCCAGGGCCTGGGCGTTGCCACTCCGCAGTTTACCCTCGTTGTACATGGCCAGCCCTTCGTCGAGCCAGGCGGGTATGTCGGCATAGGGGTTCTCAGTAGCCAGACCGACCACAACATGGGTCAGCTCATGGGCGATGGTAACGTCCACATCCTGGTGGGTGCCGAGCAGGAGCACGGTGTCCGGAGCCACTACTACACCCAGGGTGATTATCTGTTCTTCGAAGACCGCGCCCTGCGAGGTGAGGGCCCCTTGCATGTCGGCCTTGCTCTGATAGACGACGATCTTGACGGGCTTCTCCAACTCCACCCCCACATTCTCTTCCAGGCGGGCCAGGGATTCCACCGCGCTGCTCAGAAGCCCTTGCCCAAAGGTCTGGTCAGCGTCGTACCAGTACAGGACAACCTTCCCCTCGGTCAGGCTCTGCCAGGTGAAACGATCGTCCACGTAGATGAAAGTGATGAACTCGGTCTCCAGAGCGTTGCCGGCCGCGTCTTTTATCCGCCACGAGTACTCGATGTCGGAGCCAGGGGGGATTTCCCCCCGCTGCAATCGCCAGACGTATTCGGCCTCCACCCGCCTGGCGGGGCTGAATTCGGGATGGGCCGAGTTGGTGATGGGCGCACTGCCGATCCTGTAGATCAGAGTGATCTCGTTGATCTCGCTGCTGCTCTCGGCCATCAGACGAAACACGATTTGCTCGGAGAAGCTATACTCATGGGTGTCGGCGGTGACAATGATCCCCTCTTGGGCCAGGACGACAGAGGCCAGCATTGCCAGCAGAACCAATCCCAACACGAGCAAGGTGAACTTTTTTCTCATTCCCTTTCCCCCTCATTCCGTCACGCACCACGCAATACGCAACACACTTCACGTCCCAACCGGGTCACCAAAAGCGACTTACTCATCGGCATTCTGGCTTCATGCCAATTATATCACTCTCCTTCAGGTTTGCCAATTTGGGTAAAAGCAGTTATAATCTCCCAGTGCACCTTTTTGGTTGCAGGAAGGAGATTTGTGGCATGACTATTCCGAAGTCCAGTGTCCAGGAGCTAGCCATCAAGGCCCACGAGATGGGAGCCAGTGTGCTGCGCGGCTCCCTGCAGCGTCTAGATGAAGGCAGGGGATGGGCTGTAGGAGACGTGCACCTGCGTGACTGGCTGGCCAGATATGACGGCCAAGACCTGATTCTGATCGCGGCTGTTATCGGGGAAAAGCAGGAACTGCCCGCCAAGACTTGCAGAACGTGCGGGCGGGAGTACAGTGGCAGCCAGTGCCCCTACTGCCGAGAGGCCAGGGAAAGGTTGAGAGGCAGGCGGGCGTAGAGCACCAAAACAAAGTGCCTCCATTCAAACGAGGGAAAAACCCTGGTTTCTCTCGAGATCTCTCGGAAAGTCTTTGAAAACGCTGCCCGCCCCCGTCCCCGGGGGCGTCGCCGGCGAAGTGGAGCTGCAAAAGCCACCCCGGGGACGGGGCCCTGAGCACTTGCCGAGAAAGCTCTCCTGAAGAATGGAGGTCATTATGATGATCGCTGCCCTGGCAGGGACCCAGACCTTTGGCGTCCTGGGGGCTATCGTGGGCAGCGCCATCGGCGACGCCGTGACCGACGGGATCGCTGGCTTCTTCGAGGGAATCATCGCCGAATGGCTGAGGGAGAGAGGCATCGAAGAGGCCCGTACCGAACTGGGCTCAGCTCTGGGCAAGATGAGCGGCTGCCTGCTGGGCAGCGGGTTGATACTGACGATTGCGCTCTTCCTGGGAACGCAGGCCAACCTGGTCCTCGAAGTGCCAGGGTAGAGCGGGTCAGCGCCTGGGAGACCGCCTGCTACCTGGTGGAGAGACCCTATGGGAGATGATGAGATGAAAACGGTTGCTTGTTGAAGGGAGGTGGGTGATGAAACATGAACAAGTAGGCAGGAGGTTCACGATAATGAGTGGGACTCTTGCCGCTGCCTTCATTGTCGCCGCAATTTGGAGCCTCATAACCTCGGCGGCTTTGGGCCAGGCCTGCGTGCTTCTGGTGGATGACGACCAGGACGGTCCGGACGTGCGCGTTTACTACACCTCGACCCTGGACGAACTGAGCGTAACTTACGATGTCTGGGACATAGCCAGCCAGGGCGACCCGTCTGCTGGCGATCTCATGGACTACCAAATGGTCATCTGGTTCACTGGCTACCCCCGCAGCGACACCTTCACCTCGGCCAACGAGGCGGCAGTGGCGACTTACCTCGATGCCCAGGGCCAATTCTGGCTGGTGAGCGAGGATTACCTCTACGACAGGGGGCTGACCTCATTCGGCCAAAGCCGCCTGACCATTGCCAGTTACACCAACGACGCAAACCATACGGACCCCGTCGGCGTCCTCGGTTCCCCTGGCAGCGGGTTGGGCCCCTACGACCTGATACCGCCCAGTGGCTGGCCGGGCGACCTTTACACCGATGACGTCGTCAAACGGAGCGGTTGAGGGATCTACTCACCTTTCCGTTGGGAAGGTACCGGTCAGACCAATTCTACAAGCTATAAGTGCAGCAGCGGCAACTACAGGACGGTCTTCTTTGCCTGGCCTTTCGAGGGATTGGCGAACCTGGCAGACCGCAAAGTAGTGATGGACGCTATTATTGACTGGTTGGGGGGATGTGAGGTCCCACCCACAGAGACACCGACGCCAACGTCTACGCCGACATCCACGCCAACGCCCACGTTGTCCCACAATGTTTATCTGCCGCTTATCATGAAGTAAACAGGGAGGCCAACGATGCGTTTCCTGAGTTTTGCCATCTTGCTCTCGGTGGCCTTGCTGGTAACGGCGACGTTCCCAGCGGCCTCTGTCGGCCAAACACCGTGACCGACGGAGACCCCGTGCCCGACCGTGACGCCGGGACCAGCCACAGACACGCCGATACCACCAACGTCTACGCCCACACCAATGCCGCCAACGGACACGCCACTGCCACCCACACCCACGCCAATTCCACCAACCGATACGCCAGCACCCCCAACCGATACGCCAGCGCCCCCAACCAACACACCAGGGTCCCCACCTGACACGCCGACGCCACTGCCGCCGCCCACCGCTACGCCGACCCGCCCCCCGACCATAGTCATTACCGACACGCCCGAAGCTCAATCTTTGCTCCCCGTGACCGGAGGGGGCATGGGGGAGGGCCTGGTGCTTGGGTGGATGTGGATAGCAGGGGCGACGTTGGTCTGCGGAGGGGCGTTTTTGCGCTGGCAAAGACGTAAAGCACGAAGAAGATAGTCATTTACGATCCAGCGTCGTGCATCGGCTGTGAGTTGAAGCTTTCAGGACGGTTGAAGACTTTGCGGCGGGAGCGAAAAGGAGTATAATCATAGCTGGATAGGGATTAGCGGCGGGTGGCAGTCGCTGATCGCCTGGAAAATTTGACCCAAACTGTGTGGAGGAGGTGATTCGATGGAAACGCTCGTTAAGGCCCTGGGGCCTGCTTTCGCTGCTGGTTTGGCCGTTCAACAGCTCTTGGAAGTGCTTGATCCCCTCATCATGAAAATCATAGGGCAGGCCGATAAGAAGCTGGTTCTCGGCATCGTAGCTTTCCTCTTCGGTCTCGTTCTGGCGTTTGGAACCGGACTGCACGTCCTGGAGCCACTGGGTGTTGCCAACGCGGGTATTTGGGACACCGTTGTCACAGGTTTGCTCATCAGTGCGGGCACAGAGGGCATCAACTCTGTCATGAAGTTCCTGGGTTACAGCAAGGAAAGAGAGAAAGCCATCGCTGCAATAGAGAAGAAGAAGGCAACCACAGAAAACGCCATCGCCCTCGTCGAGAGGAACTAGAAGCCTCAGGTCGAATAACTGTTGCCGCAACGTCAAATGCCCCAAGCAGCCACCTGCTTGGGGCATCGTTGCATGGGGGCGAAGTATCTACAATCCCCAGGGTGATTAGCGTTATGTCGCCGGCGTCTCGGTTGGGGTAGCGGTTGAGGGCATAGGTGTCGTTGTGGGAGTAGGTAAGGCAGGAGTTGTTGTTGCGGAGACAGAGCCCGCCTCCTCAACAGGGATAGACAATACCTGACCAATAATGATCAGGCTTGCGTCGCTTAGCTCGTTGGCCTCCACTATTGCTTCAACAGTGGTACCATACTCTCTGGCTAAACCACTCAGTGTATCGCCCGCCACGACAATGTGAGAGCGGGATATGGAACCAGCCTGCGATTCCGGCGTGTTGAGACCGACAGTAACAGTATGTGTAGGGCCCGGCGTGTTGACACTAGCAGGGGGGGTGTACGTGAGAGCTACCGGCACAGGAGTATAGGTGGGATACGGAGTGGCAGTAGGCATCGCCTCTATTGTTGCCTGTACAGCCTCAGCTACCAATCGTTGTATCTCAACTGGGTCAGGCGTGGGCCTGAGACTACAGGAGGCGACCACAGTAGTAACTAACACCAGGCAAATGGATACCAGCAAGCTTACTCTTTTCATAGTCTCACCCCTTTAGTCTGTTGTTGTCTTCCATGTTGATCGTCGTTCCTAGAAGAGCACCATCTGCTGTTCTTCCACAAATATCTCTCTTGGATTCTGCCTTGTCCAGACCCTCTCAACGACTGCACTCATGCCTCGTTCGGCAGAACTCAAGTAACCGAGAACCGTTTCCAAATCGCGTGCTCGGGACAAGGTTGTTATCAAGCGCGCCATCATGATGACGGTCACGTCGCTGCGGCTCAATCTCCTGTTCGATTCGTTGAACGCTTCAACGATCTCGCTGGTTTCCCTAACACACTCGCTGAACAGATCTACTGGCACCTCCGGAAAGGGCTCGATCAAAGCGAGTTTCCGACCAACGATGATGATGTCAATGTCTATCGGGCTTTTGGCTTGCTGCTTCGGTATGGCAACCGACATTTCTGATTTCACGGGATGGGTGGCCTCGATGTAGAATCCCGCTTCGTGGATGGCCTCCAGGATCGCAGACCAGCCTGCCGGTCGCGAGTGATGATAGGTGAAGATAAGCAGCCCATCATCTTTCAGCACCCGGTGGCAGTCCCTCAATACAGCGATCAGGTTGTCCGTGAAACGCCGAGAGTCTGTTTGTTGAACTTCCTCAGTTGAGCGGGTGGTTTCGGCTCGAAAGACACCCCCTTTCTCAAGGCCCATCATCTCTCGTATCCAGACGTAAAAGAAATCGGCCAACTGGGAATAGTGCACGTTGTCAAAGAACGGCGGATCCGTAATGACAGCATCCACAACACCGTCTTCAATATCGGTCTGGCTGGAGCTTCCACACGACAGGTAGATGTCCAGGCCACTACTTTGAAAATCATCGTAAGCTGGCGCTATCTCGCCGCCCATCTTCTGGTTGAGGTTGAACACCTTCTTGCTTCGTCTTCCCCCATTCACCCTATCAGAAAGCTGCAATTCAAAAGGGTTGTCCTTGTATTCGAGGGCTCGAAGAATACGTCGCTCGAACAAGGTGGAAAACGAGCCTGAAGATTCAGGCGTTCCCCACAGGTTCGCTTCCAGCGGTGCGCGTTCGGGTTTTAGAATGTGGTGAGAAAAGGTATGCCGCACCGCCCCCGTCCCCTCTCCTTTGAAGGAACAGAACATACTGTTAAACTCCAGACATCCCGACAGCAGACAGGCAAACAGGGCGCGAAGGGAGTCTTTCTCGATATTACGAATCCGCTCGCTCAGAATATTCAGGCATAGCAGTTGGCGGTCGTTGAACATCTGGTGCCAGTGGGTGTAATTGTAATTCAGCACTTGATCTGTATTGTAGCCCGGTTCAATCGCCACCTGAGGATATGCAAAGTTACCCGTTCGCAGTTCCGCAGATGCTCTCCTGTAGAGCCCCCGATCGTACTCGTCAATGGGGAGATACTCTTTACCCCCGTCGGGCTTGAGAATCATCTTGGCATACATGCGGTGATGGGGTGGATGACCCAGAGCACCTACGGCCTCAATGATCGGGAACGTGCACTGACAATCGGGGCACGTGGCCTCTGTTCTCCCCGTTAAACCTTTCTGGGGGCTGTATGATGTTCCACATTTATCACATTGGACTTCTGTTTGATGTACCATTATGGAATTAATCGCCTCGCAAGCGGGGCACAGGGATCTTGCCTCTGGGTGTTTGCCTGGACGAGCGTGCTTGGCAAAGATACGACTATTGAACAAATCAACCTGCGCGCCGCAGCAGGGACAGGGAACAAATTTCACCCAAAAGTAATAGAGTACATCCACCAGACCGTGATGCTCGACCTGTGCTTTGTAGTAGGCCTTGATTCTGTGACTCACGTCCCGTTCAATCGCCTTGAAAATCTGCCGCACTTCGGAGGTGTCGTGCGTACTCAACGCATTTCTGACCATAAAGTAGGAAACCGGATTGATGTCCCGCCCAATGACGCGGCATCCTAGCTTGTGCGCTTCCCCAACCGTCGTCCCGCTTCCCATAAATGGGTCGTAAACCAGCGTGTCTGGAAAGTGAATGGGTTCGTAGAACAAATCGAGTATGCCGTCTGACCCTCCGTCAGTAACGCCTTCCGCAGGAGCGCAGGCCCCTAACACGATAGCGCGAAACACGCTGCTGAGTCGCCTGGCCCACCACTTGTGAATGTAGTAAACGGGTTGGTAAACGTCCTTACGCCACGACTGCCGCTCGGCAATCTCGCTGATTTCCACGAACGGAAAAGATTGCTCGATGATTTTTCGCTGTTTGGGTGGATCGCCGTTGGCATAAACGGGCCGTCCTTCAGCTACTTGGTGCGTCAATGTACCCATTACTCAATCTCACAAGGGCTCAATCGGGAGCCTGAACCTGCCTCTACTTTGTGTGCGAGTACTGCGGGACAGCGGCGTGGGAAAGGGATTCTTCAACTCGGTTATGGGATGGCCTGTTTCAGAATCCGCAGCCAGGCGGTAGCAATAGAAAACCCGTTCTCCACCCTGAACTGTTCGGATCAGTCGGTAGGCCATTTGCACACCCGACTCAGACTCCGCCAGGGTTACGTCTGGATGGATAAGAGTAGCCGCATTATCCAGTTCGGGTATGCCGAGCGGATTGGCGAAAATGAACATTGGCCTGTGTCTGTCCGCTCCATTCCCATACGTTCCAAGGCCAATCTCCTTTTCCCGCTGACCAACAGCCGAGAGATACAGGTCAAAGTCTTCGTTCAACACATTGCCGTCGCAGAGCGCCAGAGCGCTGAGTTTGTAGGTGTTTTCTGCGCCCGGCTCTTGCTCCTGACAGACGAAGAGATAGAAACCGCGTATGTCGAGGGGATTGTCGTTCGCATCGTACACGCGAATCGTTCCGCAAGGGGGCGTCGTGTTGTAGTCGAGGCCGGATCGCCTCGCCACTGATCCTGATTGAGTGTGCTCCAGTTTCTTGATTTCGATCCCAACAATTCTCGTCAAGTCATCCCGCAGGACTGCTCTGGAAACGCGGTTGCACCGCTCTGGACGAAGCAGCGCCAGATCAGGGTTGATCAGCGGGCCGGGAGCGGGCACACATTCGCTATCCTCCAGGTGACCGCGCAGCACGCGACAGATGTACTCGTCCAGCGGATTGTCCTGCGTGTTTCGCTTTTCTCGCAGTGGGAATGTTTTTGGCACGCTGTTCTGGTCGAAGAAGTGCTCACGGAGAATCGTGAATGCTTCGAAGGTCAAGTCAGCATTGCCAGTCATAGATACTACCCCTGTTTGTCTTGGTCTTATCCAAACTCAGACTGTCCAGGAACAGTTGAAGTTGATCCTTCACCTGAGCCCAAACTTCTGCCAGTGGTGTCACCAGCTTTTCCATCTCGTCCCAGTCCAGGAAGAACGAATACGAGTGCCGATAGAAATGCCTGAAGCCTAGATAGTCGGCTAACCGATGAGCCATTTCAACTGTCAGGACAGGCTCCCTTCTCGCTGTTGACTCTGTCATCCGAGTTAGCAAATCGCGGTGCCACTGAGAACCTGCGGGAACATCTGCGTCGATTCCTTTGGCGATGGATAGAAAGATATTCTCCAGGCCATTGTAGAACGAATGTAGAACAGAAGCCACAGCCGTGATCTCGACCAGGTCAGGTATGTTCTTTTGTACCCGTTCCAAAAGGTCAGCGTATGACTCAAAGAGTTGGTCGATTTGTCCGATCTCAAACTTTACCTGAGAGATGACTTGTTCAGCCAATCTGTAGTAACTCCTCTTCCTCTTCCAGATAGCGCGTGAAGGCATCCTGTCTGTCCAGACTAATTAGGTCCACGGGATGATTCAGCTCAAGCAGAAGTCTACCTAAGAGATAAAAAAATCTTCCCTTAGGGCACCCTCGAATGGCAAGGTCAATATCTGATCCGTCTCTAACCTTTCCAGTGGTGAGGGAACCGAAGAGAAAGACGTGGGTACACCCTGCCTCTTTGAGTATTTCTACGGCTCGGTGGATATCTTCCTGATAGGGTTTGGGGAGTTGACTTTTCTCTTTCATGTCATTGATTCCAGGTCTTCACATGCGATTATTGACCATCAGGCTTGTTCTTGCTCGGCATAGTACCGATGCAGGCTCACGTCGAAAGCAACGTTGTTGAGCACGGCTCCTATCAGGCGCGCGTTGACTTTTTCCAGCAGGGCCTTGGCGCGCTGAGCGTGATCCCTCTTGGTCTCGCCAGCCTTGAAGACCAGCATCACTCCATCAACCTTGGAGGCTAACACGGCCGCATCGGTCACGGCGATGATGGGAGGGACGTCGAAGAGGATCATGTCGGCTTGCTCTAACAGCGCAGTGATGATCTCCTCCATGCGGCGCGAGCCCAGGAGCTCCGAAGGGTTGGGTGGCAAGGGGCCACTGGGCAGGAGCCAAAAGTCGGGGATGCCGATCTCCTGCAGAGGAGGCTCCTTCATGGCCTGATCTTCACGGACCATCGTGGTGAGCCCGGCCCCGTTTGGTACATCGAAGATCGTGTGCTGGGAGGGGCGTCGCAAATCGCAATCAACGACGATCACCCTCTTACCCCCCTGGGCTATAGTGATGGCCAGGTTGGCCAGAGTCGTGGATTTGCCCTCCTCAGGGCCTGGGGAAGTGACCACCATGGTCCTGATGGGCTTATCCAGGCTGGAGAATTCCAGATTGGTGCGCAGCGTGCGATAGGCCTCGCTGGCGGGCGAACGGGGATTGGCCAAAGTGATTAAACTATCTTTGCGGTCAGTGGTCATCGTAAATATGTCCTCCTCCTACACTCATTTAAAACTCTTCAAGAAGGCCCAACGGCGCTTTCGCCTGGCCCTGACGGGCGCGGCCTCCTCGGAGGTGATAGCGGGTATGGAGCCCAGCACGGCGACGCCGACGTGACGCTCCACATCCTCGGCGGTCCGCACAATGTCCGACTCCAGCCACTCCAGGAAGAAGGCTATCACCACCCCCAGCATTACGCCGAAGATGCCCCCGGCCAGGGTGTTTATTTTCGTCCTGGGTTTAAAGAGACCGATACGGGCCTCGTTCCAGATGTATACCTCCACCTGGTCACGTTTGTCCTGCTCTTGGTTCCACTCGTCTTGCCCCTCCTTGAACACCTCGGCGAAGATCCGGGCTATGTCGCCGGCTACCTTCGGATCGTGATCGCGGGCATCTATCTGGATGGCAAAGGTCGCTTCGTCGGCGCTGGTAGTGACCTTGGCCAGCAAGGAATCTTTAGGCATGTCCAATCGCAGGCGGTCTATGACTTCAGCAGCCGTTGTATCGTTTGTTATGAATTCCCGATAGCTGGGGAGCAATCCCTTGGCTGCGTTCTGCAGCCCCCAATCGGCTCGGGCGGGCCTGAAGTGCAGGGTGACGCTGCCTTTGTATTCCGGCGTCTGCATCTTGCTGAAGCCGTAGGCACTGACGGCAGTGATGGCGGCGAGCAGAATAATGATCCAACCCCGCTTCCACAATATCTTGAAATACGCTTGTATTTCCACACTCCCCTCCTCAATGGTGGTCAGTCTAATTGTACCATAGCCACTGCTTTTAGGCAAAACAGCGCTACGCTAGGGCAGTTTCTTCTCCCAGGGGAGCTGCCGACGGCCAGGCAAGGGCGGTATCTCGCCCAGAACGACCAGGCCCAGGGTCTCCACTTCGGCCCGATCGCGCACGGTGTCGTCCAGATAGTCCAGCAGGAAGGCCAGGGCCACTCCTGCCACGAGTGCCAGGAACAGGCGGATAGGCAGGTCCAACTTGTCTTTCAGGCTTTGAGCAGCCGGTAACACCACTGGCGGATCAATGAGGCGGATGTCGGCATCGGTGGCACCAAGCTGGCCCAGGAAATCGGCGCTGCGCTCCCGGAGCACTTTGGCCGCGGCATCAGCTATCTCCGCGAGTTCTGCTTCGTGTCCCCAGGTGATGCGCAAGGTCAAGATGCGATGCTTTCTATCGGCTCCCAGTGAACCGTGAAGGGCTCCGGCAGTGAGGTCGAGGCCGTTATTGACCAGCTCCTCACTAACCGCCCCGGCAAAGGCTTCGCTTCCCGCTATCTCCGTGAGTTCGTCAACCAAATACTCCGAGGCCATCCAGGTGTAGTAACGGTCGTAGGCATAGTAACCGTCACTTCTGGACTCAGGCACCACGGCGACGGTGAAGCGCATGGAGGTTTGATAGAGAGTGGGGCGCTCTGGTCGAAGGGCTAAACTACCAACCAGAACGATAGCAACTAAAGCGATGACGATCCAAAGCCGCTTGCGGACGGTCCTCCAATACTGACGAAGTTCCATGACGGCCTCCTGGGTGGGTAAGGGTAACGAGTCAACGAGTAATGAGGAACGAGGGTTTACTCGTCACTCATTACTCATTGCCTCACTGCTAGTCTCCGATGCTCAGCATACTTCTGTTCGATAAACTCGCTAAGCCGCTCCTTGAAGACCCGCCTGTCAAATCGCTCGGCGTGGCGGCGGATGACGGCTGGATCGTAGCTGGTCTCGTCGAATTCTTTGATCGCTTCGATCAGGGCCTCAGGCGTCTGATCGTGGAAGAAGGCTCCTGTCACTCCTTCCATCACCGTGTCCAGGGCGCCACCGGCGGCGTAGGCAATGACTGGCCGCCCCGCCGCCTGGGCCTCCACAGGGGCGATGCAGAAATCCTCCTGGCCGGGCAAGATGAAAGCCCGACAGCGGGCGAAATAGTCGCCAATCTTCTCGTCGGGTACGCGACCCAGGAATTCGATGTTGGATTCGGCCAAAGCCTGCAGGCTATCCCGATCCCTTCCATCCCCGACGATCACCAGAGGCAAACCCAGTTCATTGAAAGCCCGCACCGCCAGGTCAATGCGCTTATAGGGAATAAGGCGGGAGACGATGAGAAAATAATCATCGTGGGAGTCGCTCGGAGCGAACTTGGTTGTATCTACCGGGGGATGGATGACCACGGAATCGCGGCGGTAGTATTTAGCGATGCGCCGCTGGACCGTGCGTGAAATGGCGACGAAGTGGTCTACCCGATCGGCCGCGGCCCGGTCCCAAAGCCGCAGGTAGCTCAAGAAAGGAGGCAGTGCCAGGCGAGCTAGTCCCGCTGCTACCCCCTCGCGTTGGACGTATTCGTGATAGTTCCACAGAAAGCGGGTGGGGGTCAGGCAATAGCAGATGTGCAGGGTATTGGGCGTGGTGATAACACCGTGGCAGAAGCCACTCTTGTTACTGATGACCAGGTCATAGCCCGTGAAATCGAAGCTCTCGAAGGCGAGGGGGTACAGAGGGAGAAAGGGCTGGTGGTATCTTTTGACCAGGGGCAACCCGTCCATGAACGAGGTTCGGATGTCCCAGGCGCGGTATTCCTCGGGCATGACTTGAGGCCAATACATAGCAGTGTATATTGGGGCCTGGGGATACATCTCCGCCAGCGCCTCCAAAACCACCTCCGCTCCTCCCATTTGATTGAGCCAATCGTGCACAATGGCCACTTTCAAATCCGACCTTCTCCCACTCTCATGTCGGCATAAGTATACCAGAAATGACGGAAATAAACAAGGGAAAACACATCTGCATTTGACAAGTCCACAGAGGCGTGATACAATGCAAAAGGCTTTGAGACCTCTGGCTGACATTTTAACCTCGACCCTTGCCAAGGGTCCGACCAAATCACAAGAGAGGAGGTGAAAATAATGGGCAAAAGAAAACTGAGACTGGTGGTGATAGCCTTCGTGCTTGCTGTCATGATGACGCTGGCTCTAGCCCCGGTGGCTTCGGCTGGACCACCGGCCGGAGGGCATTGGTACCAGGTAGTGCCTGGGGATACCTGGTACGCGGTCTCCCGCAAGACGGGCGTCAGCTACTCTACACTGTGGAACGCCAACCCGGCTCACCACCATTGGAACAACTGGCTGTACGTCAGCGATTGGCTGTGGATTCCGTACTCTCCTGGGCCATCAGGTTATTGGTATCAGGTACAGCCTGGAGATACCTGGTACGGGCTCGCCCGGAGAACGGGACTTAGCTGGTGGACACTGTGGAACGCAAACCCGGCTCACCACCACTGGAACAAATGGCTGTACGTCAGCGATTGGCTGTGGATTTCCAACTGAGAGAATCCTCTACCTGGGCAGTACTGCCAGCCTTGACCATATCTACGTCAGCCAGAGGTCTGCTATTTTGTCTATCCAGACAGGAGAGAGGCACAAGCAAAAGCCAGGGCATTGGCCCTGGCTTTGTCTCGTTTCCAGGCTTTATTCAGCCCAGTTCGATGGGCTTGGAGAGCAAAGCGACAAACAGCTTGACAGCGTTGAGCACGTCGTTGTGATCAACCATCTCCGAGGGCGTGTGCACGTAGCGGCAGGGGATGGAGAGGCAGCCCGCCGGCACGCCCTCCCTCGAGACCTGGATGGCCCTGGCATCGGTGGTTCCCCCTGCCAGGACCTCCAATTGGTAGGGGATTCCAAGCTCCTCGGCGGTCTCGACCAGCAAGTCTTTGACTGCTGGATGAGCCAGCATCCCCCCATCTTTGACCTTGACGGCCGGCCCCTCGCCCAAAGAGACGGCCATGATGCGAGCTTCCGGTGTATCGCCAGTGCCCGTCACATCAACGGAGATGCCCAGGTCGGGATGGATGCCGTAAGCTGAGGTGGTGGCTCCCCGCAGCCCCACCTCCTCCTGCACGCTGAAGACGAAGTAGACGTCGTGGGGTGAGGTCTCGAGGTCGCACATAACCTGCATCAGGACGGCGCAGCCGATGCGGTCGTCGAGGCTCTTGGCCATGAGGCGATCACCCTGGGCAGTGAAAGGTCGCTGGAAACCGGCGATATCTCCCACGCCCACTGGCGCCGACTCCTTGTCCTTAGCCCCGACATCCAGATAGAGCTTGTCAAAGCCAGGTATCTTTTCACTCTCAGGGGGCTCTCGCTTCTCCAGGCCAAAGGTGCCCACCGTACCATTGGCAAAGACGGCCCGTCCGCCCAGCAAAGCGAGGGGGTGCACCCCGCCCACAGGGGCAAAGCGGAGAAAGCCCTTCTCGTCCACGTGGGTGACGATGATGCCGATCTCGTCCATGTGGGCGGCCAACATCACTTTCAGTCCATCGCCGCTGCCGCGCTTGAGGGCGATGAGGTTGCCCATGTTATCAGCCCGCACCTCATCGGCCAGTCCCTCGATTTCCCCTTTGATCACTTCCCTGATTTGTTCCTCGCGCCCCGAAGGGCCGTAGGTCTCGGTTAGTTTCTTGATCAGCTCTTCCATGCGATAACGCCTCCTTGACAGCTTGTAAAGATGCCGCGATCTATTGAGATTCGAATATGCTCAGTTGTTGTAACCCTCCAGGGGCGTCTGGACTGATCTTACGCGGCACCAATTTCTGTCCATCAAGACCGCCCATACGGTTGATATTTTCGATGACAGTCGGCAAGCAGTATTCAGTCATTTCTTCCCGGATATGATGGGTGTTGAAGCGCAGGACCTTCCAGCCCACCGTTGCCAAGTCATTATCCCGCAGGTTGTCCAGAGGGATGCGCCCCGGGTCGGCGTGCCAGGTGTCGCCGTCGGTCTCCACGTCAATTTGACCCAATGCGCAGTAAACGGCGAAATCAAGAGCATAGGTGTGTTCCTTCACTCGCACAAATTCCTGCCGCTCCGCGCTGATTTCCAGCCGCTTGAATTCGGCCCACAGACTATCTTCCAGGGGGCTCTCGTCGTACAAATCGTTGATTCCCGCAGCATTTACGAACTTCTGCCAGGTGGTTGGGATAAAGACGATGCGTCGCCATCGCCGACTAAGAATGGGTTGGGGCAGCCGCTTCAGCGGCGATAACAGCAGTTGGTAGTAGCGTCGTTGTCCCCTCTCATCGTGGGGTTGATCGGGGAAGAGCTGCCAGCGGAAGACTTTGTGAATGTTGAGGACGCGCGCATAGTAGTTCACCGCGTAGGCTTCGCTGCCGAAGACTTTGGTCTGGTAAAAAGCCAGCCACTGTGGCGGCCAGCGCTCTTTGAGCAGGTTTTCCACACTGCGCACCGGGATGCGGTACCAGTGTTGGTCGCGAGCGATGATGAAGTCCAAGGGGTTATTCATGATGGCAACCAGTACCTCGCCTCGTTTATCCATCACACCCAACGCTCCGCGCAAAACTTACTCCGCCCCCAATTTTCGGTGGCCTCCCTCTTCAGCGTTGTCGACTTGACTGTATCAGAGCCTTAACCTGGCCAAAGCTTCCTTCATCAACCGCACAGCATTCTCAAAATCCTCCAGACTCAGCAGACAGACAGGCGAGTGAATGTAGCGGCAGGGCACGGCTACGGTGGCTGAGGGCACGCCCTCTTTTGCCAGGTGAATGGCTCCGGCATCGGTTCCGCCCACGCCGGGTCGCTTGAACTGGTAGGGGATGCCTACTTCCTCGGCTGTCTCCACCAGCAGCTTGACCAAACCTCTATCGGCGATGAAGGAGCGGTCCATGATGGTGATGGCTGGGCCGGCACCCAACTCGGTGGAGGGGCTCACGTCCTTCTTCTTGGGCATGTCGTCACAGATGGTGCCCTCCAGAACGAAGGCCGCGTCTGGCTCGACGGCGTAGGCCGCCACCTGCGCCCCCCTGAGGCCGACCTCTTCCTGGACGGTGAAAACCGGATACAGGTCGAAAGGGTAGCGCTGTTTCAATACCTCGATCAGCACCGCGCAGCCAGCCCGGTCATCGAAAGCCTTGCCCTTGACCGTGCGCAGGCCGTCCTCGGTCAATTGGCTGAAGCTGGTAGCGAAGACAGCGTAGTCGCCTATTTTGACCGCTCTCTCCGCCTCCTCCTTGCTCTTGGCCCCGATGTCTATGGTCATCTGGTCCACCTTGACCACCTGGCGGCGCTCCTCCTCTTTCAGAAGGTGTACAGGTTTGACGCCGATGACGCCGGGCAGCCGACCCTGGCCGATGAGCACGACTTTGGACAGCAAGATGCGGTCGTCAATTCCACCCACTGGCCGGAAGCGGAGGGCACCGGTCTCTTCATCAATGTGGGTTATCATCAATCCGACCTCGTCCGTATGAGCTGCCACCATCACCTTGAGCTTGGACTCCCCCGTCCCCCGCTTCAGGGCGATGAGGTTGCCCATGCTGTCCACGCGATACTCGTCCACGTGGTCTTTGATGGCCTCGATGATGATTCCGCGGACCTCGTCCTCGCAGCCCGACACTCCAAAAGCCTCAGATAATTCCTTTAACACCACTTCCCCCTCCTAAAAATATCCAATCTCCAATTGCTAGCTTCCAATCTCCAACCCCCAACCTACCAATAAACCCCGCCATCAGCCTCCCCGTCCGCTCCACGTCCTTGAGGGAGACGGTCTCCACCGAGGTGTGCATGTTGCGCAAGGGAATGGAAAGCAGGGCAGTGGGGATGCCCTCCCGCGTGACCTGGATGGCCCAGGCGTCGGTGCCGCTTCGACCAGGGACAGGTTCGACCTGGTAGGGTATCTCCAACTCTTTGGCTACCTCGACCAGGGCTTCGTACAGCCTGGGGTGGACGTTGGGGCCGAAGGCGATGGCTGGCCCCTTGCCCATCTTGACTGTCTCCGTCTCGCAGACACCAGGCTGATCGCCGAAGGTGGCGTCAATGGCGATGGCCGCGTCGGGGGCCAGGCCGTAGGCGCTGGTGATAGCGCCGCGCATCCCCACCTCCTCCTGTACCGTGGCCACAGCGCAGACGTCCCAGGCGTGTCTGACAGAGGCAAGGCCCTCCAGGCAAACCAGGATGGCGGCCACCGCTGCCCGGTCGTCGAAGGCCTTTCCGACCACCAGGTCCCCTTTGAGCTGAGTGAACTCTCGCCTCAAGGTCACCAGATCGCCCACCCGCACAAGTCGCTCCAGTCCCCCTTTTCCTGTTCCTACGTCTATGAACAGTTTATCCAGAGGTATGGTCTTCTCGCGCTCTTCCCGTGGAAGCACGTGGGGAGGGCGGCTGCCGATGATGCCCGGCAGGTCCTCTCGGCCATGCACGGTCACCTCTTGCCCCAGGAGAGTGCGCACATCGAAGCCGCCCACCGAAGTGAAACGGAGGAACCCCTTCTCGAGCTTGGTCACTATCAGGCCGATCTCATCCATGTGGCCGGCCAGCATGATGCGGCGGCGAGGCTCCTCACCATCTCCCTTCTTCAGGGCAATGACACTGCCCAGCTTATCGGTCTGCACTTCGTCGGCGTATCGCCCGAACTCCTCGGTCACTATCCCCCGTACTTCGGCTTCATAACCTGAGACCCCTCTAGCCTCGGAAAGCTTCTTCAACAACGGCGCTATCTGCACTGTTTGTGGCCTCCTCAAATCTAGATGGCGATTGAAATTCGCACCTGGGAGGGCACTCCGTGCCGGGCGACCACCTGCGTGGTCGCAAAAAATCATCCACGCAGGTGAACGACCGGCGCATTCGCGCCCTCCAAAAGCGGCTTCAACCACTGCTGCTGCCGCCCGTGAACGAACCTGGGGATATTATAACCCAATCTCACCTCCTGTCAACCTTTGGATCACCCGATAGGTGTGGGCGTCTCTGTAGGTGTCTCCGTGGGCGTGGATGTGGCCGTGCTGGTGGCCGTCGGCGGTGGTGCAGTCGGCGTGGTAGGGGTGACTGTGCTTGTTGGCGTGTGCGTCTCCGTGGCTGTCGGCGTGTCAGTTGCGGTAGTTGTCGGCGATGGCGTCAGCGTGACTGTGGGCATGGTAGCGGTAGCCGTTGGCGTCGAGGTGGCTGGCGACTGCGTTGGAGTCTCCGTAGCGGTGGGAACTTCTGTCGAGGTTTCCGTAGGCGTGGCTGTACTCGTCGGTGTGTCCGTGCTGGCAGGAGATGGTAACACTGTCAGGGTCTCTGTGGGAGTCGCTGTGGGCGTCGGCGTAGCTGTGCTAGTTGGAGTGTCGGTTGGGGTAGCCGTCAAAGTGGCCGTTGGCGAGGGTAGCCACTGGGTAGGCGTCGGTTCAAGGGTCAGGGTAGGGCTAGAGGTAGGTGTGGGTGATGGTGTAAAGGTAGGGAGGGGCGTAAACGTTGCCGTGGGAGATGGCGATGGCGTAAAGGTTGGAGTGAACGCCGTCGGGGGAGGTGGCACAAGGGACAGGGCCACCAATCCCAGACAGTAGCAGGGCAAAGTAAGGAGAATGATGGCGAACAAAAGCCCATAAGTCGTCCTCTGCCTGTCGGATAAATTCAGGTACCAATTGCGCAATTCGTTCATTTGACTTACTCGGTTGAGTATGATAGCATTAATTGGGCCTATTGTCAAAAAACTGATCTTTTTGACAAAATGGCCCTTTTCGCTTATCATTGGGGATGATCACCCATCTTGTAGTTTTGCATTTTTTGCGTGGGGCATACTGTCAACAGATTTCTGGAACGAATTGAACGGATAATCGTTCATACGGCGGGATTCCTTCCGTCCGATCCGGACCCAAATTTGTTCAATCTGATCCCTGAATCCGTTGATAGCTCCCCGTCGTCCTTTTTGTAAAATCTGCAAAACTACTGCCATCGTTATGGGGGTAAATTATGAGCTATAACTGTTGGTTCCAATGCATTCGCGGCTGCGATCAACGCTATTCCATCTACGACGCCGTCTACCGCTGCGAGCAATGCGGTGGATTGCTGGACGTGGAGCACGACATTGAGGCCCTGAAATCCCGTAGCGCCGCCGCCTGGATGAAGCTCTTCGACCAGCGCATGCGCACCAACGAATGGCCCTATGGCAGCGGGGTGTGGGGCAAAAAAGAGTGGGTCTGCCCCCAGGTAGCCGACGAGAACGTGGTGTCCATGTACGAGGGGCACACCAACTGCTTTTGGGCCGAACGGCTAGGGAAGGAAATCGGTGTGGAAGACCTATGGGTCAAGCTGTGCGGCAACAGCCACACCGGCTCCTTCAAAGACCTGGGCATGACAGTGCTGGTCTCGGTGGTCAAGCAGATGATGGCCGACGGCAAGCCGATACGGGCCGTAGCCTGTGCTTCCACTGGCGACACCTCAGCAGCCCTGGCTGCCTATTGCGCCGCCGCCGGCATTCCCTCCATCGTCTTCCTGCCCCGGGGCAAGGTCTCCACCGCCCAACTGGTGCAGCCTATCGCCAACAGAGCCCTGGTGCTGGCTCTGGACACCGATTTTGACGGCTGCATGAAAATCGTGCAGGAAGTAACGGCCGACAACACCATCTACCTGGCCAACTCTATGAACCCCCTGCGCATGGAAGGTCAGAAAACAGTGGGCATTGAGATCGTGCAGCAGTTCGACTGGGAAGTGCCGGACTGGATCGTGATCCCGGTGGGCAACCTGGGCAACGTCAGCGCGCTGGCCAAAGGCTTTCTGATGATGAGGGAACTGGGTCTCATCAACAAGCTGCCTCGCATTGCCTGTGCCCAGGCCGAGAAGGCCAACCCTCTCTATCTGAGCTACCTGACCGGGTTCAAGGAGTACCGGCCCGTCACCGCTCAGAAAACGCTGGCCAGCGCCATCCAGGTCGGCCACCCGGTGAGTTACGAGCGGGCAGTCAAAGCACTCGATGCCTTCAATGGAGTGGTGGAGCAGGCCAGCGAGGACGAGCTGGCCAACGCCGCCGCCAGGGCCGACGATACTGGCATGTACTGTTGTCCCCACACTGGCGTGGCCCTGGCTGTGCTTTTCAAGCTGGTAGAGCGGGGCGACGTCAAGCCATCGGATAGGGTCATCGTCATTTCCACCGCTCACGGCCTTAAATTCACCGATTTCAAAGTGGGCTACCACGACCGGGCACTGAGAGAGGTGGTCGCCCGCTACGACAATCCCCCGTTGGAACTGCCGGCTGATTATGGGACCGTGAAGGAAGCGATAGCGCGAGAATTGGAAGTTAGAAATTAGAAATTAGAAGTTGGAACGATCCAACTTCCGAAGTGAGGTTTTCCGCCCTCCAACCTCCAATTCGGCCTACACTAAATCAAGGAGAGCTTTAAGATGAGCAAGTCGTCGTCCAAAACGAGATCGGTTGACAGAGTTCGGGAGCATCTGAAACGCTGCGGCTTGACCATCGAGGTGATGGAATTGGCGGAGAGCACCCGCACGGCAGCGCTGGCCGCTGAGGCCGTGGGTTCACCCCTGGGCGCTATCGTCAAGTCGCTGGTTTTCATGGCCGACGGGACGCCGGTGCTCGCCCTGGTGTCCGGCGATAAGCGGGTTGATTATAAGAAGCTGGAGAGAATCCTCAAAGCCAGGCGGGTAAAGATCGCCAACGCCGATCAGGTGCGGGAGGCTACTGGCTTCGCCATCGGCGGTGTGCCCCCGGTGGCACACAGGACCAAATTGCTCACGCTCGTTGATAAGAACCTGGGGCGATTCGAGAACCTTTATGCGGCGGCAGGCTCTCCGCGCGCCGTTTTCCCCATCTCCTACGAAACACTGTTGGAGATAACGGAGGGCCAGTTGGCAGACGTGACCGAGGATTGACCTCCGAAAAGAGGATAAATTAGAGGTAGAGATTGCTCTCGAAAAGGTAGCCAAAGGCCTGCTAGACGCTTACGTACGAGGGAAGGCCCACTGCATCGTTGTTGCGGCCGAGGGGCATAGGCCCGACACTCAGGCAGTTGCCGCCTATCTCCAAAAGAGGCAGGAAGAACTGGGCTTTGGGGTGCGAGTTACTGTTCTGGGACATATCCAGCGGGGCGGCGCGCCCATGGCCTTCGACCGCCTCCTGGCTACTCGGCTCGGTGCCGCCGCCGCCAGAGAACTCCAGGAGGGCAACCACGGCCAAATCGTGGGCCTTATCGGTAACGAGGTTGTCCGCACGCCCTTGGAGGATGTGTTGACCCACCGCAAAGAGCTCGACCTGAGTCTCTGTGAACTAGGCAAGATAATGGAGAAGTAGGCGGCCTTGGACCGAGGGCACTAAGGCGATGGCCGCTGGCTCCGTACATCCCAGCGACGGCTGTACTCCCTGCAGGAAATCCATCAATCGCATCGTGGAACCTCCCATTCTACCAGGCGTAAACAAGCGAGGCTAACGCCAAAAGCCCGGCGTTGACCTCGCTTGAGTTTAGACAGCATTATGTTTCACACATTTAGGGGTCAGTAAGATCGTCGGGGCGAGATTATATCCGTAAATCCTGCCAATCCGTGTTCTTCCTCAGTGCGTCAGAATCTGGCTCAGGAACAGCCTGGTGCGGTCCTCGCGCGGGTTCTTGAAGAATTCCTCCGTCACGCTCTGCTCGACGATATTCCCGTCCGCGAAGAAGATGATGCGGTGCGCCACCTCCTTGGCGAACCCCATCTCGTGGGTGACGACGATCATAGTCATCCCGGAGCGGGCCAGTTCGACCATCACGTCGAGCACCTCTTTGATCATCTCCGGATCCAGCGCGGAGGTCGGCTCGTCGAACAGCATGATCTTGGGCTGCATGGCCAGAGCGCGGGCGATGGCCACCCGCTGCTGCTGCCCGCCGGACAACTGGCCGGGGTACTTGTCGGCCTGCTCCGGGATGCCCACCCGCTCCAAGAGCTCCATGGCCACCTTCACCGCCTTCTCTTTCGGCCACTTCCGCACCCAGATAGGGGCCAGCGTGACGTTGTCAATGACCTTCAGGTGCGGAAACAGGTTAAACGACTGGAACACCATCCCGATCTCGCGCTGAACGGCGTGAATATTGCGCAGGTCGCTGGTCAGCTCGATGCCGTCCACGATGATGTCGCCCCGCTGGTGTTCCTCCAGGCGGTTGATGGTGCGAATAAAAGTGGACTTGCCGCCCCCCGATGGCCCGCAGACGACGACCACCTCGCCTCTCTTGATGGTCACGTTCACGCCCCGCAGCACGTGGAATTCACCGAACCACTTGTGTACGTTCCGGCAGATAATGATGCCCTCTCCAGTTTCGAGCTTCTCGTTGGCCACTATACTTTCCTCAACTCAGTGATCAGTGATCGGTGACCAGGGATCAGGCTCTCCAACCTCATTCCCTGATCCCTGGTCACTGATTACCTTTATCTATCGCTCCCCCACGCCCAGCACTTGCTCCAGGCGACGGCTGGCGTAGGACATGGTGTAACAAAAAATAAAGAATATGACCGCAGCGAAGGCATAGACCTCCTTGTGCAGGCCGATGAACTCTTTCTGACCGGTCACGGCCTTGGCAATGCCCAACACGTCCAGGAGGCCGACGATGACCACCAGTGTAGTGTCCTTGAACAGGCTGATGAACTGCCCGACGATGGCCGGGATCACGGCGCGGAGCGCCTGGGGCATCACGATCAACCCCATCACCAGCACCTCGTTCAACCCCACCGCCCTGGCAGCCTCGTACTGGCCTATGGGAATAGCAGCCAGCCCCCCGCGTATGTTCTCGGCAGTGTAGGCCGCGCTGAACAGGGTCATGCCGGTGAGCGCGCGCATGACGGTGCCGAGCCGGATTTCCGGGGGGAGAAAGAGCGGCAGCATCAACTGGCTCATGAAGAGCACGCTGATGAGCGGGACACCCCGGACGGTCTCAATGTACACCGTGCAGAGCACCTTGACCACCGGCAGCTTGCTGCGGCGACCCAAGGCCAGCACGACGCCCAGTGGAAACGAGGCCCCGATTCCGACGATGGACAACACGAGTGTCAGCAGCACCCCGCTCCACATGTCCTCCGACACCAACGGCATAAACGGGCTCTCCCGTGAGAATCCCCGCAGCAGGATGGTGATCAGGGGAAGGGACAGCAGCCAGCCGATCACCAGCCAACGCCGTGGTTTGCCCTCCGCTCTCCGGAATACCCAGGTGAGCATCGCTAGAAACACGACGATGCCCAGGCTGACCAACACGCGCCAGGCCTCCTTGCCGGGATAGCGACCGATCATAAAGACCTTGAAGTTGGTCGTGACTACCTCCCAGCGCGCATCCCGCACGACCCAGGTGATGACCCCACGCAGCACGACGTAGATAAAGGCCATCGAGAAGATAGTGAGCAGCGCGTTGTGCCACGTGCTGAACAGGTTCTTTTTCAGCCAGCCCAGCAGGCCAACTTCGGTGCGGGGTGGCTTGAGTACCTCGGATTGTACAGCCATGCTCATCTCTCCACGATCTGGATGCGCCGGTTGACGATGTTCATGATCAACGAGATGGTCAGGCTCATTGACAGATAGCTGGCCATAATCATCAAAAAGACCTCGACCACGCGACCGGACTGGTTCAGCATGGTGTTGGAGACGGCATATAGATCCAGGAAGCCGATGCCTAGAGCCAGGCTGGAGTTCTTGGTGAGGTTCAAGTACTGACTGATCAGCGGCGGGATGATCACGCGCAGGGCCTGCGGCAGGACGATCAGACGCAGGATCTGTCCATTGGTGAACCCCTGTGCCCTGGCCGCCTCGGCCTGACCCTTTGGCACGGCCAGGATACCGGCCCGCACTACCTCGGCGATGAAAGCGCCGGTGTAGACCACCAGACCGAGCGTCAAGGCCACGTATTCTGGCGAAAGAACGGTGCCACCCCTGACTCTCAGGCCCTTAACAACCGGTACATCGAGGGCCAGCGGGTTCCCCGGCGCTACGAGCCAGCCGATGACAGGGACGGTGACGAAGGCAATGACCACCCACAGCAAATTGAAACTGGGGCGTCCTGTACGCTGCACACCGCGAGCCCGCAGGATCCACAGAACCACAGCCACGACGAGGGCCACCACGAGAAAGGGCCACCACGAGCCAAAGGACTCTGAGGGACGCGGCCAGGGCATGGCCAGACCACGATTGCTCAGATAGGTGGGACCGGGCAGGGTGATGGCCGTGATTTCGTCCTTCATCTTGAGCTGGGGCAGCTTGAGGATGACGGCGAAGTATAGAAAGAAGAGTTGCACCAGCAATGGCGTGTTGCGGACGATCTCGATGTAGACGCTGGCGATCTTGCTGACGAGCCAGTTGTCGGACAAGCGGGCAATGCCGGTCACCAGGCCCAGGAGGGTGGCAAAGACGATGCCCAGGCTGGCGACCCGCGCCGTGTTGACCACACCGACCAGAAAAGCGCGCGCATACGAGTCGGTGGGACTAAACGCGATCCCCTCCGCCAGGTCAAAACTGGCCTCCTCGTCCAAGAAGCTAAAACTGAACTTGAGCCCCCGTTCTCTGTAGTTCGAGAGCGCCCACCAGCCTATGGCGAGCACCAGGATCACGAACGCGATCTGGGCCAGCACTTTGAGCACGCGCTCGTCGCGCCAGAACGGCACCGCTGTTCGGCGTTCCATCATCGCTGCACCTCGGCTCATACCTGCCCGCTGATTCAAGGGAATGCAGCCCGACACGGCCTCGCCGGATATGTCGGGCTGCACCCATCCCCCCCTCTTTCCCCCCCAAAGTTGGGGGGGATGAAGGGGGGCTACCTGTTCTACCGCCAGGCCATGGGGTATATCAATCCGCCGTTGATCCACAACTCGTTGGGTCCGCGCGGAATGTATATGCCATCCGGCCCCAGGTGTCGGTTGTACACTTCCTCGTAGTTACCTACTTGCTTGAGGACTTTGACCATGAAGTCATTGGGGAGGCCCAGCGAGTTGCCCGCTTCGCCCTCGACGCCCAGGAGGCGCTTGATGGTCGGGTTGTCGCTGGAGAGCATCTGATCCACATTCTGGGAGCTGACGCCCTGCTCCTCAGCCTCCTGCATCCCCCAGACGACCCAGCGCACCACGTCGTTCCACTTATTGTCGCCGTGGGCGGTCAGCGGGCCCAGGGGCTCCTTCGACATCGTGACGTCGAGGATGATGTGTTCCTCGGGATGGGCCATGGCCGAGCGGAGCACGGCCAACTGCGACTTGTCGGACGTCTCTCCGTCGCAACGCCCCTCTTCGTAGGCCGTATTCGTGTCCTGGGTGCTCTCGAAGAGCAGGGAGGTGTACTCGACGCCCCGCATGCGGAAGGCGTCGGACAGGTTCATCTCCGTGGTGGTGCCGGTGGTGCAGCAGACCGTGGCTCCCTCCATGTCCTCCAGTGTCTTAAAACCACTGTCCACCCGGACCAACATGCCCTGGCCGTCGTAGAAGTTCACTGCAGCCCAGTCCAACTCGTTCGCCGTATCGCGGGTGAGGGTCCAGGTCGTGTTGCGGATCAGGACGTCAATCTCACCGGTCTGAAGAGCCGGCAGCCGCTCGGCCGCGACCAGCGGGCGGTACTCCACCTTGGTGGCGTCGCCAAAGACCGCAGCAGCGATGGCCTTGCAGAAGTCAACGTCGAACCCCGCGAACTCACCCTCAGGGTTGATGTAGCCAAAGCCCGGCAGCTCCTGGTTGACGCCGCAGATGACGTATCCGCGGTCCTTGATGAGCTGGAAACGCTCCCCGCCAACCGTGGGCGCCTCAGGACACACAGGGCATACAGGACATTCAGCCTTAGGACATGGGGGGCACTCAGGGCATTCCTGGGCTGTGGCGCAAGCGGTCATGATCAGAACCAGCACCAAAAGCATAGCCCACAATTTCTTGCTAAACATTTGAATCTCCTCCTTTTTTGTGTTGTGGGAATTTTGTCCAAGAAATCGCAATTTCCTGGACTATGGGGAAATAAGGTAGGGGGGACATCCCTGTATTACGGGAGCTTTCGTGTCCATCATCACCTCCTTTGTGAAGACGTGGATGAGCAGGATTTACGGATCGGGACTAGGGGAAAAGAACTTGTCACCGCCATTGATGGTCGGTCTCATTTCTTCTGGGGGGAGAAATCCATCAGGCTTGATGATAGCCTGCCGATTCTAGGACATTCTCCCGGATATTATATAACATGAGGCGAGATTTGTCAACAGCGCTTTTGGGGGGTACATTTCGTTGGGTCTTGGACAAACTGGATGCAGCGCGAAATTCCGAGCACGGGCGAGGGTAGACTCCACCGCTCGCTGAACGCCCCTCGATTCTGATCTGCAAGCCCTCACCCTCGAAAACCAGGGACGAAAGCTCCAAGAATGATCAATAGCTTCTGACTCTTAGAAATGTCTGTAAAACGGGCCGGGGAGTATGGTCACTGGCCGAAACACTGCAACCCCTCGTTGACTTGTACCTCGTTCCTCGTTACCGCTTAGAACGTCAGAGCCTTGGTCAGCGTGCCCTTGGCCACCACAGCCCACACCAGCACCCGTCCCTGGCGCAGGCCAGGGGTGACGGAAACCAGGACCGACTGGGCGACAGCGACGATCTTCCCGCCGGGATCAAGGCCCTGGGTAGTGGTGGTGGCCTGGAAGGAATAGCCCTGGCCTTCTTGCGGCCTGGCTGCGTAATCGAGGTTGGCGATGCCTGGGAAGGTGCTCTTGATCCGCGACAGGGCATCAGCCTCACTGGCCGGTAGCGCTCCTTGCTGGGTCAGCACAAACACGCCCAGCGATGCCGATTCGATGTCGGCCGTCATGTCGCCACTGATTTCGCCGTCGCCGAGACTGACCGAGGCCATCGCGTCTTCGAGGACGCCGTAGTAGGTAGCGCCAGCCAGGGTAGCAGCAGCATCCACACTCTCCTGCGCTTCGCTGGGCAGGGTAATGGTGCCAGCCTGGCCACCAGCCGACTTCACCGTAACGGCGATGCCGAGCACGCTGCTGGCGTAGCTGCGGATGGCCTCGCTGGCATCGTATTCGGCCACCTGCTCTCCGAGCTCGACAGTGACAGGGACCGGCGTGCCGCTAGGTGTCGTACTGGGCAGTTGACCGCCGCAGCCGACCAGGGCCAGTGTGCCGATCAACAAAGCGATGAGAATTGTCAAGCGAATCGTGTACATTAGTGTTTGACCTCCATTCTTATGTTTTTTAGTACCCCGTTGGGGCCTGGCGACTAACTGTGCTGCTCACCTGCCGCTCGTGTTGTTGAGCAGCAAGTGGCGAAGATCGCGGGCTTGCAGGTGTTGAGGGGCGCATACATATCCAGGGCGTGCGCCGTTTTGCTATTTGCATGACGATTCCTCCCAGGCGATGAAGGCGTCGGCGATGTCGGACATGGTGGCCCACTGGATGCGCCCGTCGGCCACCAGCGGGTCCACGACCGCTGTTAGCCATTCATCCCAGACCTGCAGCTTGTCCTCGTCAGTGCCCGGCCCGAAGAAGTCGCTGGGATGCAACGTGCCATAGAAAGCGTTGACTTTACCCTCGGTCACGGCGTCCAGCGAGTTGCGCAGCGCCACGGTCACGTAATCGAAGGCTTCGTGGCAGTAGGGGCGGGGGAAGGCCTCCAGCTTGTCGCAATGGGCAGGGAACACGCCCGACGGGATGTAGATGACCGCCCCACCCGGGTCGTGGGTGGTGCGCTCCTCCATGCTGGTCGCGCCGGCGGGCCGCCAGGGGGTGAGGATGGTAAAGCGCTCGTCCGACTGCTGGGTCTGGGGGTTCTTGTAGTTGATGTTGACCTCCAGCCCCACCGCCTCGGCTGCCTCGTACAGGTGGTCGTAGACGTTGCCGCCGCTCCAGGTGCACACCTCCGCGCCACTCAGCCCCTCGATGAGGTCAATCTCTTCCTCCAGAGTCGTCACCCACTCCTCGACCGGTCGGTTGTCGGCGTCGGGGATGTGGGCATCCTCGTGGAAGTGCAGGGCGATCTCGTGTCCCTGCGCGGCCAGGTCGGCGAAGATGGTGTCGCCCAATTGCTGGGCCTTGTCGTCGAAGGGGGTCTGAGTTTGAATGGTCAGCACCCCGCCGTGCTCGGCCACGATCTCGGCCAGGCCGCGCAGCCGCTCGCGATCTCGCTGGTACGTGACATCGTCCATATACGTGGCCTGCGGCTCGATGTGCACTCCTATCCCAAAGTAGAGAGGCGTGGTCGTCGAGCCGACGTCGGGCGGGATGGTCTCCTCGAACCAGGGCTGGGGAGACGGCAGGTCCTCTTTGTGCCAGCATTCGTCGTCGCTGCCTTGGTAGTACAGGCTGTTGTCTACGAGGGTGATGACTTCCCCCCCACAGTTGGGGGGGACCGAGGGGGGGCTCAGGAGCAGGGGCAGGTAGATGCGATACCCACCGCGATCCAGTTCGATGTGATAGCTGGTCAGGCTCTCACCAGTGGTGGGATCGCTCTCCGTCTCCAGCCCGGCGCTGGTCACCCAGTCAGAGTGGTTCGTCCAATGGGTCTCGTCAATCCGCTGTACGTAGTCGGTCTCAATGGCCAGGGTGAAGCTGACCGCGAAGTGGGTCTGGTTCCCGGCGTTGGTCAGATCCACCTCGAAGCCACGGAGGCTCAGTTGATAGTATGGCTGGCCTTCTTGAGGTGGCAGGCCACTGGGCGGTGGCAGCTCGCCGGCCTGGGCAAAGTAGGCCAGGGCAGCCTGAGCATCGGCCAGCCCATCGGCGGTGGCGGGATAACGCCGGCCGGTGCCGTAATCCTCCGTCCAGAGGCAGGGGTTATCGGTCCACCAGTCAATGTGGATAGGCCCGTCGGCATCAATGGCCCAGAAGCCCAGATCATGCTCCTCCTTCGAGGGGAAGTCGGCCCACAGGTCGCCGCTGTCCACGTATTCCGAGCGGCCTTTCGAGGTATCCATGTTGGCCCAGAAACCGCTGCCATCGGGAAGCTGCACCCACCATTGGGTCACGGGGTGGGCCATGAGGGGCGCGGGCCGGGCCGGGATGCCCACTGCACGCAGCAGAGCCGTAGCCAAACGGGCGTGCTCGATGCAGATGCCCCGCCCTTCCTCCAGTAGCTCGCTGGCGGTGTACAGCCAGTCGGCGAAGGAGTGGCCCCAGGCCCCGTTGGTGGTCTGCCAGTTGCCGCAGGTCACGTCGCCGGGATAGTTGTTCACCAGATCGTAGGCGATGTTCTGCACCATCCAGACGTACACGGCGTGAGCTACGGTGGTCTGCTCCGTCCGTTGTTCGGGCGTCAGGCCGTCCATGATGAATTGGGCCACGGCCACGATTCCCGGGTCGTCGGATTCGATGTACTGGCCCGGCTCCAGATAGGGAAGCACCTCGGCCGGGTAGAGGGTGGGACTGAGCACTGCGGTGGGGGGCGGGATCAACAGCTCACCGCTGGGATCGCGGTACACAATGTAGCCTATCATGGCGTGCAGCGTCTCCGTAACCTGGGTTCCCGCCTCCAGCGTGAAGTCAACTGTAGTGGTCATACCATCGGTCACGTCAACGTCGCCCGCCTGCGCCACCCCCCCTTTCATCCCTCCCACAGGCGGGGGGGACAGAGGGAGGGCGGAGGCGGTGACGACGTAGCGCGGGGCGGCGACCGGCACGTCGGTGATGGTGTACTGGCCATCAGCGTCGGTGGTATCGGAGAGGTCAGTGCCGAACACGGTCACGTCCACTCCGCTGATTGGCTGCTCTGCTGTGTCCTGCACCGTGCCGGTGATGGCGCCAGTGGGGGCTGGCGGGTACTGCCAGATGGTGGCGCCGGCAAAGTCAACCTCCACGACCCCGCCGCTGGGCGATCCAGAGATGAGCGTGTTGCCGTTGGACAGGCGGTCGGCATCGTAGGGGAGCTCCAGGTCATCGTACTCCCAGACCATCTGGCCGGTGGGTGTCACTTCGATGATGCGGTCGTGGCGGGAGTCGGCGATCAGGGTGTTGCCGTTGGACAGCCTATCGGCATCGCGTGGCCAATCGAGAAAAGGACCAAGTCCAGCGCCGGCCGAGTAGGAGCGAAGCGACGTATCGAGGCCAAGCGGGTTACTCACAGAGCCGCTCGCTTGATTTCGATACGCTCTGCTACTCAATCGGCGCTCGCTCCCCCAATATTCAGATGTGGCCGGGCGAAGCGGAGGAGTGAGGGAGGGAGAGGATGGAGGATACCGCCAGACGATGGTGCCGTCGGGGGCTATCTCCAGGATGCGGTCGTTGAGGGAGTCGGCGATGATGGTGTTGCCGCTGGAGAGGCGGTCGGCGTTGTGGGGGCCGCCGAGGTGATTGTCGTCGTTGCCCGGCACGCCGGTCTCGCCGAACTGCCAGACGATGGCGCCGTCTCGGGCGATCTCAATGACGCGGTGGTTGTCGCGGTCGGTGATCAGCAAATGATCGTCGGGCAGCCAGTTGGCATCGTTGGGATAGTCCAGCACTGAGCCATCGCCGAGGGTGATGGCGTCGCTGTCCCAGACGATGGTCCCCGTGGCGTCAACCTCGATGACGCGGTCGTGGCCAGTGTCGGAGATGAGGGTGTTGCCATTGGGAAGCCGGTCGGCGTTGTGGGCCCAGTCGAGGCCCTGGTCACCTGCCCTGAGTAGCCGCAGGCGTACCGAAGGGAAGAGCCAGACAACGCTGCCATCAGCGTCCACTTCAATGATCTGGCTGCCGCTCCCCGGCTGTGCGCCTGTGGCGCCGCCCGGCGGCTGGCCGCCGTCGGTGATCAGGGTATGGCCGTCCGGCAGGCGATCCACGTCGTGGGGGCGGTGGAGCAGGGGAGCAGAGGCGCGGGAGGGCGGGGCGTCGGTCCCGGATTGGCCTGACGCAAGCAATGTCCAGGCCAGCAAGCAGAGGAGCACAATAGCTAGTAAGGCGAACTTCTTCAGGGTGAACATGGTATTCCCTCCTTTTCACTTTTGCCCTTATTATACACCACCGGTGTTAGGAAGTCTTAAGGCTATTGTAAACAGTTTGTAAAAAGTTGACATTTCATTCTTTCATCACCAGCGGCAGATAGAGATGCTGCTGTTTGAGCCTCAGAATGGCCTGAGCCATCTCCCAGCGGTAGCGGCGGTAGTCCTGCGGCTCGAAGTAGGCGATGATGCCCCGCGCCTCCGGGCTGTAGCGGTTGAGGTCGGCCCGCAGGTTATCCAGGAGCGCCTGGGCTGCTGCGACCGCTTCCGCCCTGGCCGGGTCACCCTCTGCCGCCTCCATCGCCTGCTCCAGGGTATAAAGATAGCGGAGATCGTCAATTCCCTCTCGCACCCCCTCCCAGCGTAACGTGGGCAGCGTCGGCGCGTAGTTGCGTTCCGGGTCGGGGTAGGCATAAGCCAGGTCACCGTTTTGCCCATCGGTGTCGTCGTAAGGGTCTTCGTGGAACGACTGGTAGATCCAAACCCCCTGATCCAGAAAAGGCGCGTTCCAGGCGTAGAGGCCGAAGGTGACGCGGGAGAACTCCGGTCGTCCGCCCACGCTGCGGGTGTTGTAGTAGAACGCCAGGCGGTCGCCGGACGCGGCGGCATCGGTGGCGATCTCTTCGAAGGGATGCAGCGGCAGCCAGCCGTCCACACTCCAACCGGAGTAGAAGCGAACGTCGGCGAAGGGGTCTGCCTCCGGCGGCAGCATCTCTGCCCCATCCAGGCTCACCAGCACCAGCGTCTCCGGCACCTGCTTGATCAACGGGGCCAGCCAGTAGAACTCGGCCTCTTTTTCGGGGTGGCCGAAGGGCTCGTCCACGGGGAAGAAGTAGACCTCCGGCCAACCCTTCTCCTCTGCCTTGTCCATCACCGTCTGTACCACCTCCACGTAGGTTGCCTCCAGGGTGTCGGTGGGTACCCCCAGGGATTGCAGGTCATCGGAGAGAGAATAGATACCCCGCCAAGTGGCCGGGCCGTCAAACCCCACCTCCACCAGCAGGTCCATGTTGCGCTCCAGGTCGGTGTAGTCCACCACCACTTCATCCCTGCTGGTCAGGGTGACGCTCACCGGCGTGTAGACGCTGCCGGCGTCTATGCCGTGGGCGCGGTGGTCGGCCAGGTCTTGCTGCATGTAATCGTCAGGATCGCCGGGCAGTGTCACACCGTCGAAGCTGATAAGAGGGCGATAGCCGATGCCGTGGCTGCGCGTCGGCGATTCCTGCAAGGTGAAGGGGAGCACCGTCAGACTCAAGTTCAGGGTGGCGGTGGGCGCGTTGGTTGGGGCGACGGTGACCGTGCCCTGGTAATCGCCCGGCGGCGCTTCCGATGGGACGTGGATGATCAGCCAGTACTGCTTCGAGGTCCCAGCCGGGATGCCCTGGGGCGTGTTGTAGTCCAGGATCTCCGGTGCCAGCTCTGTCTGCTCCGGGGTGCTGTGATTGTCGAGGCGCTTGGTGACCACGCGGACAGTGCGCAGGTCAACGTTGCCAGCGGTGATGACGGTGCTGGGAGTAAGGGAACTCGGGGAAACTGGGGGGAACTCAGGGGAACTGAGAGTCAGGTCGGTGAGGCTGACGGTGACGTCGCTGAGGGGGCGGCGAGCGTAGATGGCGAAGGCGAGGGGCTCGTATTCTCCTGGAGTGGCGAAGGTTGATATGGTGGTGGTGATCTCGTTGGCCTCGGGAATCGTGTCTGGCAGGATGTGCTGTAGATAGCTTCGGGCGTAGAGGACATAGTCGGGATATGGTTCGAGGTAGGAGCGGTCTACCGCCGGCTTCGCGATGCCCGAAGGGGTCCAGGTTTCGTCGCTGGTGAGCACGATGGCATCCATGCGCATCCAGGGCGCCTCGGGGTCATCGCGGCGCAAGGTGAGGGTGTGGGAGGTGGCGTCGGGACTCAGGTTTAGATCAAGGCCCGTGGGATCGAGCCGCACCCAGTGGAAGCTCGGGAGGCCATAGGGCGGTGCGGTTTCGGCGACGGTGGCGGTGATGGGCAATTGGGCGTCCACGCTCCAGGAGAAGGCGGCGTCGTGTGGCGAGAGGGCCAGCCAGACGTGGCTATAGTCACCCGGTGCGGGGACCCGCAGGGCGTAGTCGGCGTACCAGTAGCCGGGCGGCTCGAAAGGCCGACCTGGCTGACCGGGCAGGAACAGCAAGTACTCATCTCCGCTGCACGGGTCGCAGAACTCACCGCGCGTGGAGCGGCTGGCGTGGGGGAAGTTGGTGTCGGCGAACTCCTCGGCCTCCAGCCAGACCCAGCGGTCGGTTTCAGGCGCAGGGTCGAATGTTGTCACCCCCTGGCCGATGGCGAGCAGCAGGAGCCAGGAGAGAGCGACGATGGTTAAGGTGGCGAATTTCTTCCAGGCAGACATGGAGTCCCTCCTTACCATTTTGGCCTCAATCATAACCCAGGGGTGTTGGGAGAGTTTAAGGCGAGTGTAAAGAGTTTGTAAAAAGTTGCACCTTAACTATATCATGGTTGCGGAATCAGGTCAATTGGGTGATGCCAGGAGCAGTCACGGGGGAAATCAGAGCAGACGGTTCGCCAGAACCTTTTTGGTTTGAGGGCTGGCTTGTGGGGCTGGACAAAATCAGCAGGGGGGGATATAATGGTGAGAGTTTCCAAAGCATAAGCAGGTCTTGTCTGCCACTAGGGAGGAGATTTCGATGAAGCTGAAGATGGCCTATTTGTGCATGACAGTGACCCTGGGTTTGGGATTGACCCTGGCCGTGCTGTGGCTGCTGGGCGGCAGCCCTCTGGTGGCCCGTGCTGATCCGGGCATCCTCTATGTTGCTCCCACAGGCACCGATAGCGGCGATTGCACTGGCTCCGCCAACCCCTGCCTCACCGTGCAGTACGCCGTGGACCAGGCCAGCGACGAGGACGAAATTCGCGTGGCGGCTGGCACCTACACCGACACCATCGCCCGCATACCCCCGCCTGGCTATCCCAACCCGCCAGCCAGTGGCGTCGTCACCCAGGTGGTCTACATCAGCAAGACCCTCACCGTCCACGGCGGCTACACCACCACCAATTGGAGCACGTCCTATCCCCTCACCCAGCCCACCACGCTGGATGCCGAAAGTGGGAGGCGGGTCCTCTTCGTCGGCGGGACCGTCACCGTCACCCTGGAAAACCTGCGCATCACCGGTGGCGACGCGGCCGGGCTGGGCGGCAGCGGCGACGGCACCTCCCTGCCTTTTCACGATGGCGGCGGCGGGGTGTACGTCATCACCGCTACTGTCACGCTGAGCAGCAATGCCATCTACAGCAACACGGCAGGCTCCGGCGGTGGGGTCGGGCTGGCGGCCAGCGCTGGTGCCACGTTGAGCGGCAACGACATCTACAGTAACACGGCCACCTACGGCGGAGGCGGGGGCGGTGGGGTCGGGCTGGCGAACAGCGCTGGTGCCACACTGAGCGGCAACGCCATCTACAGCAACACAGCTCACGACGGCGGCGGGGTCGCCCTGGGGCAAAGCCACAACGCCACGCTGAGCGGCAACGACATCCACGATAATACGGCAGGCCACGACGGCGGCGGGGTCGCCCTGGCCTACAGTAACAATGCGATGCTGAGCGGCAACGACATCTACAGCAACACCGCGCCGAACAACGACGGCGGCGGGGTTGAAGTGTACGCAAGCCTCAGCGCCACGCTGAGCGGCAACGACATCTACGGCAACACGGCGGGCAACAACAGCGGCGGGGTCGAACTGGACGCAAGCGACGGCGCCACGCTGAGCGGCAACGACATCTACAGTAACACGACGGGCAACAACGGCGGTGGGGTCAACGTGTGGAGTAGTGACGGCGCCACACTGAACAGCAACGACATCTACAGCAACACGGCGGGCAACAACGGCGGTGGGGTCAACGTGTGGGATAGTGATGGCGCCACACTGAACGGCAACGACATCTACAGCAACACGGCGTACGACGGGGGCGGGGTCCTCCTGTACGGCGCCCACGCCACCCTGAGCAGCAACACCATCTGCAACAACATGGCGTATTACTACGGCGGCGGGGTCCTCCTGTACGACAGCGCCCACGCCACGCTGGACAACAACGTCATCGCCGACAATCAGGTCGTCGGTGGGGACGGGAGCGGAGTGATGGTGGGTGCAAGCACCGCCAACCTGCGTCACAACACCATCGCCCACAACACCGGCGGCAACGGCAGCGGCGTCCACGTCACCGACGACGGCTCCTTATATAGCACCGTGGCCCTGACCAACACCATCCTGGTCAGCCACACCGTGGGCATCACCGTCACGGCGGGCAGCGCCGCCACGCTGACAGACACGTTGTGGGGCAGTGGGGCCTGGGTCAACACCACCGATTGGGGCGGCGGTGGCACCATCGTCACCGGTACTCTCAATTGGTGGGGCGACCCGGCCTTCGTGGACCCCGACGCCGGCGACTATCACATCGGCCTCGGCTCGGCGGCGATAGACGAGGGCGTGGACGCGGGCGTGGCGACGGACAAGGACGGCGTGCCCCGTCCCTATGGCGTCGCCCCCGACCTCGGCGCGTATGAGTTCTTTACTGATAGTGACGACGACGGCGTCGCTGATGCTACAGACAATTGCCCCCTCACGCCCAACCCCGACCAGGCGGACAGCGATGGTGACGGGATAGGCGACGCCTGCGACAACTGCCCTACCGTCTACAACCCCGACCAGGCAGACAGCGATGGCGACGGTGTGGGCGACGCCTGCGAGCCAGTGCCTGTTGGCGGCTACATCGTGCCGGTGAACAGGCTGGGGCTATTGGCCCCGTGGCTGGGATTGATGGCCCTGGGTGCGCTCGGGAGTGCACTGCTGCTGCGGACGCGGCGGCGGATGTGATCTCGCCGAGCAACGAGGATGTAGGAGCGCACGGGTAAGGCTTGCCCTTACCCGATCTAACACCAGGTAGGGGCAACCGCAAGTGGTTGCCCCTACCTGTATTTATACGCTGCACGCCTAAAGTTCAGACTTCCGAAGACTGCCAGTCTTCGGAAGTCTCATCGGTTTATGGTTCGATCCTCACCGTCCCTAGCAGAATGCGATCCCCCACGACCTGCTCCTCCTCGTTGAGCACCCTCAAGCGCAGGCCTGTGCCCTCTTCGTACATCCCAACCTCCAGAATGTAATCCCCACTGGGAGCGTCGGGGTCTATTGTTAGCTCGTATTCATCCACGACGACCTCGCCTTTTACCCACCCCGTCGTTGGCCGTGTCCCTCCCACCGGCACGCTGTCTTTCTGCGCCCAGATGCGGCCATCATCATCCAAGAGATGGCTGAAAACCTTATACCATTCAGCCATTTCCCTCCTGGCCTGCCAGTACAAAGTCAGGCGCAGGGTGTCGCCAGGCTGGAACACCGAGGCCGTCAGGTCATAACCCAGGAAGGTCACCTCATCGCCCAGGTTGATTTCCCTCTGGTTTTCGACGGTGGGGAGTGTCATCCTGCGTTCCGGCACCTCGACCTCCAGCTCGCTCAAGTCAATTGCCGCCATGAGCGGCATCCCCTCCCGATCAATGACCGCTAACTGGAGCCGATGCCGGCCCGCCGAGGTCTCAGCAGGAACGGGAAAGTAATGCTGGCTGCGAACCACTTCGCCAGCCTGCCACTGAGTCGTGGGGTAAGCCTCACTGGCGACAGGGAAGATCGCCTCCGCTGCAATCCCTCCTCCCTCGTCCGCTAGTTTAAGAAGGGCGGCACAGGGCTGATCCATCCCCTTCAGGCTTCGCCAGAAAAGGGTCAGGTGCACACCCTCCCCCGCCTGGACGGCGGAGCGATCAATATCGTAGCCCAATAGCTCCAGTTCTTCCCCAAACCCTATAGCTACAGGATTTTGGATCTCCATATCTTCGATGGAAGGCGGCTTCCTCGGCCGCACCACCGTCAGCTCGCCCACGACCAGGGAGGCGCCCACAGCTCTCCCCTGTTCATCCAGGACATCCAGTTCCTCCAGGGTGGCTTTGGAGAAGGCCCCCACCACCAGATGGTATTCGCCCGGTGGCGTGCCTGGCAGCACCAGCATCTGATAGGAGTCCAAGGCGTATTCGTCCAGGGGCCAGGTGGTCGTCGGCGGATAATCTCGATATCTCCCAGGGCGCCGACTATCCTTCGGGCTCCAGAGGTTTGACTGGGCATCCTGGAGGCGGGCATACGCGCTGTACTCGGTGTCCAGCCTGCGTTGCGCCTTCCAGTAGAGGTCCAGGCGAAAAGTCTCCCCAGCCTCAACTGTAGAGGACTCGAGATCGTAGCCCAGGAGCATCATCTCCCCAGCGAAGTTGACCTCAAGCGGAACCTGCATCCCCTCCACCTGAGCCCCATCGAAGCCACTTCGCCTGAACCAGTTATCGTGACGATCAATGTAGACCACCTTGGCTAAGAGCAGCGTTATCGCCAATGTCCCCTGAAGGACGTACAGCGTATTTCGTATTGCGTATTGCACATTGTGGCCGACCACCCGACCACCTGACCACCTGACCAGGGGCCAGATGACCAACGCCAGGACAACCAGAGCACTGAAGGCCGAAAGAGCTTTGGCGGCAAGGCGCAAGGGCGTGTCCTGAAAACGCACCTGAAGCTTGCTCACCCCTGCAGGCACCTCGAAGCTGATCAACCCGTGGGGTTCGGTGGGAACGATGGGTACTCTCTTCCGGTCCACGTAGGCCCGCCAGCCGGGGAAATAAAAAGTGTTGAAAACAGCCTGGAAAGGCAGAGGGCTTTCTATCAAAATGTCGGCTGAGGTCAGGCCGTACTCCGCTGATGTGAGCAGTGCTCCCTCGGGCAAGGAAGATGATTCCAGTCGCTCAATGGGGACCCCGGCGCGATACATGGCTTCCAGGTTGGATTCCGAGGGCACTTCCTTCACCCAGATGGGCAGGTACTCGCCGGCGGAGGTGGCTCCGATAACGCCCAGGCCGCGTTCCAACTGGGCCAGGTTGGCTATGGACAGGCCCTCGGTGGTAGAGCAGTAGCGCGGATAGAGCCAGGGCAGACTGAAGGCGATAATGAGAACTTCCACCACCAGCACTCCTCCGACGACGAGCGAAGGTCCTTTCGCGGAGCGTGAAACGTCAAACCATGCCCTGAGCCTGGCCGAAGGGGTCAAACGTGAGGAGAGAAGTTGGACGGCTGCACCAGCCAGTAGAGCGGCAGCCAGGCTGGCGATCCCCAGAAAGCGAAAGGGGAATTGGACGTACTCGAGCAGAGGCAGGCGATCCCAGACCGCTACCGACTGCGGCAGGACCATGAAGATCAAGCCGATTAGAACGAGGGAGAAGAATAATACAGTGAAACGCTCTTCCTTGTCCTTGAAGCTCCACCAGCCAGCCATAGCCAGCAGGGCCAGGGCCAACTGCACCAGCCCCAGGCTGCGGGGAGGGGCAGGATTCATGAGGGAGGTGTGGACAGGGCTTGGCGGAGAGAGGAGTTCGCCCAGGGACAGGAAATTGTAGCGATAGTTCATGCCGGCTGGTGTAAACGCCAGGTGGATCTTGACCCACTGTTTCTCGAAGAAAGCCGGCAGCCAGAAGCAAGCGCTGAGACCCAGGGCCAGCAGCAGTGTTGCGCCGATGAGCAGCAGCGATCTGGGTGTTCGCCTCTTCAACAACCACAAAGCGCCAACGTAAAAGAGAAGAAAGGGGGTTAAGAGCAGACTGATGACGTTGTGGGTGAGAACCAGGGCGGCGTAGACCAGGGCACTCAAGACCAGGTAGCGGATTCTGCCCCTGATGAGGAGACGGCGAAAGGCCCAGAATATCAGGGGCAGCAGCGGCAGGGCCAGGGACTCACCGAGGTTGCCCCGGTTGAGAGCATTGTACAGTTGATAAGGAGCGTACATGTAAGCCACCGCCGCCACCCAAGCCGCCGTCTTGCCGAAGAGGTCTTTGACCAGGAGGTACATGGTCATCCCGGCGAGCAAAATGTAGAGCGCGAGCGCAGCGTTCCAGGCCTGGGCGAAGCTGAGGCCCAGCAGGTGAAAGAGCTCGGCGGGATAGAAGGACAGGGGAGGAAAAAAATTGAAGAGAGGGTAGCCATAGCCATAGACCAGGTCGGGAGTCCAGCGGGGCCAGGGAGCGCCCTGGCGCAGGCAATGGTCAAGCTCCACAAAGCGACAGAGGTAATGGCCCCCGTCGTCGCTGCAGGTCATGGAGGGTTTCAGCAGAGGTTGAACAGCCAGCAACCCCAGTAGACCCATCAAGAGGAGCTTCCGTCCCGATTGCAAGATCGTCCTGCCCAATTTCCCGGCCAAACTCACCTCCTCGTTAGCGTGCTGGACCCAGAGGTATCCATCGCGTCTGCCTGGCCGATTCTAACACATCTTTGATGGAATAGCAAAACCCGTAAATGGTGGAAACAAAAACAGCGAGCGTCTATACGGACGCCCGCCGTTTTTATGGATCATCGCGCCAGCATCTGAAGACTGCCAGCACAATATAAGGCGCATCTTGGAACCCTCACAGGGCTCCCCTGAGCGCTTGTTTTTCAGACTGGACATTGGCATCTTTGGCTCGTAGTGACGACTTCAGTCATTGGTAGTGGGGCAAAAGCCACTGAAGTGGCACCTACGAACCTACATCATGGAGGCAATCGAGCGGACTCCCCAAGTATGAGAGGGTCAAAAATTCGCCAGACTCCAGTTTCAGAGTAACATGCCAGGGATCGGAACGACAGGCCAGGCCCTACTACTCGCCCTAGCTCTTCCTCTGGATTTCTATCTGATAGGAGTAGATGCCCGGACGGTTGACTGGCCTCCAGCCGCCAAACAGTGTGCCCGGAGGGCGACAGTACTCGTACCCCAGATCGGTTCGGATGTTCTCGACGAGGGGGATCTCATCATTCTCCATCCAGAGCAGGTAACGGGTGGGCACGCCCAGGTGGTCCCACTCCAGGTACCCGTTCTCGTTGGTCACCCCCCAGATATCCATGTGGTCGTAAGCGATGCCTTGGGAGCCCTCGGTATCGAAGCGTACCTTGACGCCCTGCAATGGATCGCCGTGTTCGTCCAAAACCGTGAGGTAAATCTTCTTCATGCCGGGGCGGTTGTCACAGGCACTCACCCGTACGCTGGTGTTCACTTTCCAGATCGGGTTGTCGGGATCAACCCTCGGCTCCTCGGAATCATCCGGTACATCAGAGGCTTCCGGCACATCCGATGTACCCAGATCGCTGATGACCGTGGTTAGATTCTCGGTTGGTATGTTCAGGTACTCCACATACAAGCCCTCTGCAACACTGACGGTATCACCTGGTAGACTTGCATCTATCGCGTCCTGAATCTTGCAGAAAGGATCACCTAGAGTGCCTGAGCCAGGGCCTGGGCAGTTGTCGTCATCCACATACCAAGTAGTCGTCTGTGCCCCCAATGGCATCGCTCCAAACACCGAGAACACAAGCGCCAGCACGACCACCGCCACTCCGAAACTCCTTACATTTGTTCTCATTACCTCTTACCTCCTTAATGTATGGATTTTCGTGCTATTGCACTACTTAATCATAGCACAACTTGAGGGCTTTGTGGGTGAAAACAACGTGAATAATGCCTGAATGTTGCGTGAAAAAAGAGTCTGCTAGAAACACAAAAGCCGACCGTTGGCAAACATCACGTCAACGGTCGGCTATGCTATTAGCTCTACCTGACCCGAGCATCCACCTTGCAGGCGAGGCTTCATCGCCCCCCATTGGCTATCCTCAATGAGACCCTTCCTTCTCAGAACAATGCGCCAAGGATCGAGACCCTTCGGCCTGCCGTCCTCAGGCTTTTGGCCTCGAGGGCGTCAGGCCGAAGCCACAGACCAGGCCCTAATCGCCGCCTCACTTCTTCTGAATCTCTATCTGATAACTGTAAACTCCCGGCTTGTTCACAGGTCTCCAACCGCCGAGCATCGTGCCCGGCGGACGACAGTACTCGTACCCCAGGTCGGTTCGGATGTTCTCAATGAGGGCGGTCTCGTCATCCTCCATCCAGAGCAGGTAGCGGGTGGGCACGCCCAGGTGGTCCCACTCCAGGTACCCGTTCTCGTTGGTCACCCCCCAGATATCCGCATGGTCGTAAGCGACGCCCTGGGAGCCCTCGGTATCGAAGCGTACCTTGACGCCCTGCAATGGGTCGCCGTGTTCGTCCAAAACCGTGAGGTAAATCTTCTTCATGCCGGGGCGGTTGTCACAGGCACTCACCCGTACGCTGGTGTTCACTTTCCAGATCGGGTTGTCGGGATCGACTCTCGGCTCAATCAATTCTTCCTCGCTCATATCAATGCTCCTTTCTGAATGCTAGAAAAAGAAACTCGTTGAAAAACCCGATTTCTTTGCGGAACACATGTTCAATCTAAAATTGTCGAACTATTCATACGATTATTATAGCACATTCCGCGATTTCATGCAAATCTTAGGTCTTTCACACAGACTATAGAATTCCCCTGCAGCATTTGCGTCGTCCGCGAGTAACTGCTGCTCAGGTGCCTGGCACTTTTATCTGAATTTGGTCATTCCATACAATGGAGTTCGGCTACAGCGATGGCTCCCCTATCGCTATTCCCGTCCCTCTAACTCCAGCCGCGCAAGGGGCACGCTGTGACCCAGCTTAGCCAATCGGTCGTCAAGGACGCCCAGCTTCCGCATGGTGAAGGCATCGTAGACGATCAAACTCAGTCTAAGAGGGCCAGCCTGGGCACCGACGGGGACGGGCACAAAATGAACGTCGGCGATAGACGACCCTCGTATCCATTTCAGAGTGGGGATGGTCCCCAGCGCGGGGACGGTATCGTCCTGGGAGAGAAGCCGCCCGGCCTCATCGGTCAAACGAACGGAGACCACGTAGTCGCGAAGGAGGGGCTTCTTCGCCACCAGGCATAGCTCCACCCTCACCGTATCCTCTGGCAGCCTCCGGTATTCAACGCCCGCCAACAGCATCTCCCCCCCCAGGTCCACGTAATGGCTTTGTGGGGGCGGAGTTGGCAAAGAAAAACACTCTCCCAGCGGCCAACCCCAGGGACCCAACCGCCGGCTGGCTACATCGTCGGCCGAACGCAGCTCCACTTGCAAAGGCGTGGCCGTCAGTGGCAAGTCGTGGGCGGTGGTGAGATGGGCGCCCAGTGGAACCTGCGGCAGGCGGCTCCTGGCTACCACATCGTCGTTCGCGTACAAAAGCACATCGCAGTCACCTTTGTCGGCCCCGAAGCGATGCCAGTGGAGGTAGACCCGCCGGCTGCTCTCCAGACTGGTGTCGTAATCAACTCCAATCAGAGTCAACCCATTAGCGAAGGGTTGGTAGAGAGGGTGCAGGGTGACAGGTCGCAAGGGTGATGGCACCACCTCCACTTCTGCCAGGAGCACGGATTCGCCTCCCTCCTCGGTCGTCAGCCGCTGCCATCCCCCCTCGGGGAGGGTGATGTACACGCCGGCGATGAGCTGGTAAGACCCCGCCGAAGTCGTGGGCAAGACCTGTATCTCGTAGCGATCAACGGCAACCTCTCCCGGCTTGAAGCCAGCCAAATCGTGGGCGACGTCCATCTGCCCTAGCACCCGCCCCCCATCACCCACCAGGTGCACGAAAAAGGAATAGGCGTGGACAATATGCACGGCATCCAACTCGACTGTGGGCTGCCAGTACAGGTCCAGGTGCAGAGAGCAACCTGATGGGACACTGTCTTCCAGCAACCGATAGCCCAGCAGCCGAATCTTGTTCTCGAAAGTCGCATCCAGCCCGACGACGTCCGGCTTCCCCTCCAAAGTGGCGGGGGCTGGCTCGCTTTGCACCAGGAAAGCCTCGCCCAGAGGGGTGAAGCGATACGGCGTGGCGCCGAATTCCTGATAGTAGTTGGTGACGATCAGGGGACGTTCCCCCACGTTGTCCTCTACACGCCGCAGCCAGGTGGCGGAGATCGGCTCGGCGCCCTCCGGATAAACGTACCGCACTTCGACATCGGGTCGCACCCCTTCGCTGTATTGCAGATACCAAAGCGGGGTGGCCCAGTGCCAGTTGGCCAGGACCAGCGCATCGGGAGGAGCGTTGGACATCACGCTTTCCGCATACTGGCGCGCGGAGCGGTCCTCGCTCAGCCAGGCGAAACTGGGGTAATGGTTAGCTAACTGGATAGCGCCGAGCAACACGACGCAGGACACCAGGCAGGCATTGAGCCCTTCGACTCTGCTCAGGACAGGCCCTTCGACTCTGCTCAGGACAGGCCCTTCGACTCTGCTCAGGACAGGCGCTTTGAACCTGCTCCAGCAGCCCAACGTCGCCGCGCCGTAGCCAATGACGATGGCCAGGAACACATAGGCGGGTATCAGATACTCCACTGTCTCCGGGGCTCGATAGGTGATGGCAATAACAGCTTGGACAGCTATGGCCCCACCACAGAGGAGCAGAAGCCGCCAATTCTTGCCCAGCATGATCAGAGACCCCACGGCAGCAGCGACGAGCAACCCCAGGCCGAACTGAAAGTCCAGGATGTTAGCCAGCACTTTGAATCGTTCGGGCAGGAGGCCGGAGCTGGCAAAATAGAACATATCGCCCCGGAACCCCCGCGCCAGAACGTGGTTCAAGAACCCGGTCGGCGTAGCAATATCGGACGGGCCGAAGGGGGTGCCCAGGATTCCTCTGATGGGAAGATAGAGGAGCACGCTTAGCGAGAGGAAGAAAGCGAGGAGAGGCTTCAGGAGGCACGATAAGGTTTCGAGTTTCGAGACTTCGGCGAGCTCAGTCGAGCCGTTTCGAGTTTCGAGTTTGGTCACCAGTAGAAAGGCGATGAAGGGAAGAATCAAGAAAACCAGGGAGCCGTGATGGGTGATTCCCAGCCCAAAAGCTAGAGCGAACAGAACTAGGTAAGCTTCCCTATTCTGGACGCAGATTAACGCAGATGCACGCTGACTTTCCCTTTTATCTGCGGAAATCTGCGTGTGTCTGCGTCCCATTACTTGTCGGTTTGAGGTGGAGCTTCGCTGGATGGCTAACTTAGCATAACTGACAAGCGCGAACAGCATGAGGGCGGTGAAAAACGCAGTCAGGCTTCGGGTGTTGGCGGTCGTGGCCTGTGCCCAAAAGGTGGTGGATGTGCCCAGTGCCAGAGCGCCCACCACGCCCCCCAAGGCCGAGCCAGTGACGCGCCTCACCGTGCGGCTCACCAGGGCCAGGGTCAGGGCAGCGAAAAAGGCTGACATCAGGTTGACCCGGTAGGCCACGTCGCCGACGGGGATCAAGGTGAAGAGCTTGCCCAGCATGGTGTAAAGCGGATATCCAGGCGGGTGGGCGACGCCCAGAATGTCGGCCACGAATTGAAACTCACCACTGTTCGACGGCAGGACGGTGGGAGCCAAAGTGTACACATACAGGCCAAGACCCAGGACAAACACGATGGAGTCCACAGGGAAGGATCGCTTGCTCCTGAAGTTAGCGATGACCAGGGCGGTCACCGCCACGAAGGCCACCGACCAGGCAAGCGTGGGCTCAATGCGGGGGTACAGGACATAGGCGTAGAGCGTCACCAAGGGGGCAAGCGTCAACCCGCAACGGCGTCCCAGAGCGGCCAGTCCAATGCCGATAACGCTGCACACGATGATCAAAGCCAGCAAGGCCAGCCAGGACCAGATGGTCATCGTGGCCTCAGCGATGATCCGGCTCAGGTACAGCCCCAGGCCGAGGCCCAGGAGAACGAAGCCCCAACTGTTGTCATTGCGAGGAGCGAAGCGACGAAGCAATCTCCAAAGTGGCTGACAAGTCGAGCGTAGGAGATTGCTTCGCTTCGCTCGCAATGACATCCTTTGTTGCGCTGTGACAGCGAATGTGACATTGTCCAAATAGTTAGGCATTCCTGCCACCAGCAACTCTCCGATAAACAGCCAATGTCTCCAGCGCCGTCTTCTCCCAACTGAACTTGGCCGCCTGGACCAAAGCCCTCTGCCGCAGCTCGGCCCGGAGAGCGTCGTCAACCAGGAGCGCCTCCATGGCTTCGGCCAGGCTCTCCGCATCTGTCGGTTCGACCAATATCCCCCCTTCGCCCACCACCTCCGGCAACGACGAACGGTTGGAGGCTACGACGGGGATGCCACAGGCCATCGCCTCCAGAGCCGGCAACCCGAACCCCTCGTAGAGTGAGGGAAAGAGGAAAGCCACCGCCTCACTTAGAAGAGCTGGCTTGTCCTCCTCGGACACCCAGCCGGTAAAGATCACGCTTTCCTCCACCCCCAGTTCCTCAATCAGGCGGCGGGGGTCCGGAAACATAGGGCTGGCCCGCCCAGGCAACTTGCCGGCAATGACAAGTTGGGCCTGCCGTTTGTTGACCAACAGAGCAAAGCCCTTGAGCAGAGTGGGGAGGTTCTTGCGCTGGTCGAAGCCGCCCAGGTAGAGAAGGTAACGCTTCGGCAGAGCATACTTCTGGCGAACCGCAGCCAATTGCGCTTCGTTCTCCACGGGCTGAAATGTCTCGCCAGCGGCCTCGTAGGTGACGTGGACCCGTTCTGGCGGGATGTGCAGGTGACGCACGATGTCCCTCTGGGACGCCTGGGAAACGGTGATGACAGCCTCAGCCTTTCGGGCGGCGGCGGCCACCAATCGAGTGTACGATCGCACCAGTAGTGAACCGCGATAGGCGGGCAAGATGAGGGGGATGAGGTCGTGGACGGTCACCACGGTGGGCACCGTTGGGAAGAGAGGCGAGGCGAAGTAGGGGACGTGGGCCAGGTCCAGGCGGCGACAAGCACGGGGGAAAGAGACCTGCTCGAACCAGAGCTTGGCCCGGTTGGAGATTGGAGATTGGAGATTGGATATTGGGGGTGCCGGGCCTGGGCTGAACGGAAGGTATTCGTTCGTTGAATCTACCCTCGCCAGCGCCTGCAGCAAGTGGCGCGTATATTGTCCGCTGCCCGTCCCAGGGAGTCCCAGGAAGAGGGCGTTAATCCCTACGCGCATTTCTGAAGTGTTCCACCGTCAGCCTCATCCCCTCGTCCAACCCGACCCGTGGCGCCCAGCCTAGCTCGCGCTGAGACTTGCTGGCATCCAGGTAGATTTTGAAGACCTCGCCCAGCTTGGGAGGGCCGTGGACAGCTTCGCCCTCATAACCAGTGATCTCCTTCAGCTTGGCGAAGATCTCGTTTATGGAAGTGCCGACTCCCCAGCCGATGTTGTAGATTTGGCCGTCGCCCTTTTCCATGGCCTGAATGTTAGCCTCCGCGATGTCGCCGACGTATACGAAATCCCGCTCCTGCTCGCCGCTTCCGTTGATCAGCGGCTTCCCACCTTCAAGCATCTGGCCGGTGAAAATGGCCACCACCCCCGCCTCGCCGTAGGAGTCCTGACGCGGCCCATAGACGTTGGGGTAGCGCAGGGCCGTGTAGCACAGGCCGTGGTTGACGCCGTAGAGATAAAGGTAGTGCTCCACGAAGTGCTTGCTGGCTCCGTAGGGATCGAGCGGGTTGATGGGATGATTCTCGTCGGCGGGTAGGTACTCCGGCTCGCCGTAGACCGCCCCGCCGGTGGAGGCGTAGACGAATTTGCCGACCCCGTACTTCCGGCTCAGTTCCAGCAAGTTGAGCGAGCCGATGACGTTGACCTCGGCGTAGAGGACGGGCTTGGCCATGGATTCACGCACGTTGGCCCGCGCCGCCTGGTGGTTGACGATCTCAGGGCGCTCGGCGGCGAAGACCTCTTCCAGGCCCTGGGCATCGCGGATGTCGAGGTGATAGAACTTCGCTCGCGGATTGAGGTGCTCGCGCTTTCCCGTCGAGAGGTCATCCACCACGGCCACCTCGTGTCCCCTTTCAATCAGAGCGTCCATCACGTGCGAGCCGATGAAGCCCGCGCCTCCGGTAACTAAGATTCTCATAACCCTCTCCTTTCGAGTTTTTATCCCTTCCACGCCATTAATACTCGTAGCAACTACCGCCGATGAACTCCCGCAGGAGCGAGTCAGGCGGTATGGTCAAATCGTCCTCCACCGGGGTGACGGACTTCAGGAGGTTATACACCCGCTCTGCGCGCGTGAAAGCGTCCTCGCGCAGAGGATCGTCCCGGTACTGTTCCACCCACTCCTCGAAGTGGTCGAACAGCCTGGCTCGCATGACAGGTAGCTCGTACGGCAGGCCGCTGTTGACGATGTAGTCGGTGGTGTTGATGTAGGGGACGATGTTGCGCATCTCGCTGCGGCGAACATAGTGCCAGTGTTCCAGAGTTTGCTGTGGTTTGTAAGCGCGGTGAGTGGCGTCGCGGACCATGCGCCGCATCAACCGCAGATCTGCCCAGCGCACGAACTCTCCATCAGGGCCTTTCATCTGCAGCAACGGTTCGATGTACAGTTTGAACTTTCGCTCGTCGTCTACGCCCTGCGTCATGTCGGCGTACAGGCCGTGCAGGCTGTCAATGAGGATGACGTCGTCCGGCCTGACCTGCATCGGGGTCGTCCGGCTGGCGTGTCGGTTGCCGGTCTTAAAGTCGTAGAAGGGAATCCGCACCTCCTCCCCGGCGATCAGGCGTGCCAGGTGCTCGTTGATGAGCTCCAGGTCGAGGGCCTGGGGCGTCTCAAAGTCGTAATCGCCGTACTCGTCTTTGGGATGGAGTTCCAGGTTGAGGTAGTAGTTATCAACAGTGAGCGGGACCAAACTGAGGCCTATCTTGGTCAACAGATGGCTGAGCTTGATGGTGGTGGTGGTCTTGCCGGAGGAGGAGGGTCCGGCGATGATGACGATTTTCACGCCGTCCCGTCGCTCTCCGATCATCTCCGACGCGGTGGTGATGTCCTCGTTGTAGGCCCGGTCGGTTTCCCGCACAATCTCAGGAAACTCACCCTGCGCGATGCGTGTGTTCAACCGCTCGACGGTGTGCAGGTCGTGATCCACGGCCCAGTTCAGCACCTCCCAGAGCTTGGGCCAGGGGATGTTCTTGGAGGGATGGGCCGACCGCTCGGCCCGCTCCCGCCGCCGACGGGCCCGTTCGTCGCGGTAGAGAATGTAGGCCTTGGCAGTTCTGGCGTGGCCGTTCTCAATCAGCACCTTCTCGGCGATGTCCTGAATCTCCTCGACGGTGGGGATGTGGCTTGGCGGCGTGGTCTCCTCCAGCATAGCCACCACCTGGTCGGCCAGCCGCTCCGCGATAGACCGGTCGCGCCCGCCCACGGCCACCGCCGCCCGATAGATGGCGTTGGTGATGCGCTCTTTCCTAAAAGGGACCACTGCCCCCGTTCGCTTGATCACTTGTGTAATCTTTGCCATATCGTATCCCTCTCTTTCACTTTCATCGCAACTTCAGCTTTCGGGAATGTAGCCACAATTATACTCTAATTCCATAAGATTGTACAAAGCCGGTGTCATCCATCTGCCCCCGTTCGACGCAGAGGACGCTTTCGGTGTCAGGCGCTGATCCGGCCTTCCGCCTTTCACTCCGTTTCTGTGCTCATTTGGATGAGACCTCATCACTGGTGTTTTGCAATTTGGGGAGAGTGTTGTATAATAGTAGTGTCTCGAGTAGATATGGAATGGTGAACTTCTTTGTGTGGCCTGCCGCGGCAGCACGGTTGATAGGGCTCTACATGGAGGATACTCTGCTGGTGCGGATGAAGCAACGCCAATGATCACAGGGTGAGCGAGTGAGAGTATGGTAGATGTATCGAGAGGCAAATTCATCACCTTCGACGGGCTGGATGGTTCTGGCCTGACGGAACAGGTTGAGATGCTACGCGAGTGGCTGAGGCGAAGTGGCTGTGATATGCATCGCGTTGCTTTCACTGCCGAGCCTAGCCAGGGCCCTGCCGGGACCGAGATACGACATGCCCTGCAGGGCAGACTGAATATCGGCGAGGAAGCGCTCGCTCTTCTCTTCGCAGCCGATCGGGCAGACCACCTGGATCGCTTTATACTACCCAGGCTGAAGGCTGGCATTCATGTGATTTGTGATAGGTACTATCTTTCCTTCCTGGCTTACCAGTCTCAGTTGTTGCCAGATGGCTGGGATTGGCTGTGGCAACTCAACGCCCGCAACTGGCAGCCTGATCTAACCATCTTTTTGCAATCTCCGCCTGGGGTATGTATAGAACGCATCCGGCAAAAGTTCGAACCAGAGCGATATGAACGGCCAGAGATACTCAGGGGGGTCAGCATGCAGTTCAATCGGATTATTCCCCTATTGCGAGATGAGAGGAAGGAAGATATTCGAATTGTGGACAGTTCTGGCTCAATGGAATCAACCCATCAGTCCATCTTAAAGTTGGTTGCCTCTCTTATCCTTCCCTCGAGTGAAGAACTGACAAAGGAGTGACGTGTGTCAGAGACCTTCCCAACGGGCAAGTTCATCGTCTTAGAAGGCATTGATAGTCAGGTACTTCAGGAACAGGCGGAGAGTCTATACAGTTCGCTGCGGAAGGACAGAGTAAGGGTGCTTCTCACCCGCGAGCCCAGCGATGGACCCTTTGGCTCCCAGATTCGTCTTATCCTGGATGGGCGACTAGATGTAGACGAGGCGACGTTAGCACTCTTCTTTGCCACTGACCGGATGGACCACTTGAATAAGAGGGGGGGTATCCTGGAACGGCTCGAATCGGGAGAGCATGTGATCTGCATGCGCTATTGTCTGTCTTCTTTCGCCTATCAAGCCCTTCATTCCGACTTGAAGTGGCTGCGTTGGATCAACGCTGAGTGCCGCCCGCCCGACCTGACCTTTTTCCTGGACACGCCGCTCGATGCTTCCTTGGAGAGCCTCGTCAAGAGCAACTCATACACGGCTGATGAACTGGGACAAGAACGCAAAAGATTGGGAAAGGTGCGGGAGAACTATTTGATAGCTATAGAAGTACTGCGTGTGGAGGGAGAAAAGATCGTTGTCGTTGATGGCAACCGGTCTACCGCGGCGATTGAAAAAGATATCAAAAAGCACGGGGACAACCTCATGGGGTAAACAGGCATGATTCTTAACGAGGGGCCAGGACGCTTCATTGTCATCGAGGGTCTGGATGGCGCTGGCACGACCACGCAGGCTCGACTGCTCCACGATCACCTGTTGAAAGCCACAGGAATGGCCTATTTGACCCAGGAACCCAGCCGAGGGCCTGCCGGTGCGCAAATCAGATCAATTCTGACAAGGAGGTTGAAAGCTGACCGCCAGACGCTAGCTTTACTGTTTGCCACGGACCGGCTAGATCACCTCTATTGCCGAAACAACGGCATCGCTCACCGGCTGGCTGGTGGATGGCACGTCGTTTGCGACCGCTACTATCTGTCATCGCTGGCCTACCAATCCCTCGACGTTGAGAAGCGTTGGATATATCAACTGAACTACCTCTGTGTCCGCCCGGATCTAACGATCTTTTTGGATGTGCCGGTAGAAACCTGCATGCAGCGTATCACCGCCAGTCGAGGCTTTCACTATGAGCTTTTTGAAAACCTTGAAGCGTTGCGGACGGTCGCAGGACGCTATCAGGAAGTGATAGAGGGGCTGCGCTCATTTTCGGAAAACATCCAAGTTGTCAAGGGCGACTTGCCGATAGAACGAGTGTGGGGTTTCGTCAGTAGAAGGGTAGAGCCGCTTCTCGGAGCTGACTGGTTGCCCTCGCAGAAACAGCGAGCGCTTCTGCAGTCAAATCAGCTCATGTCCGTTTTCAGTGACTTGGCGGCAGAAAGAGAAGATCTGTTTTTGCTATCAATCAGAAGCATCAACAATGGCTATCAGGCTTTGTTTGCCCACGCCGAGCGGGAAAGGCCCATTCCGGTGAATTTTTTCACAACCGGAATGATTGTACCGCAGGGGCCTCTGGACTATCAGCTAAAGCTCAAAGAGATCGTTAGGGAAGTGCGAATTAAGATGTATGGCCGTCCTTGGGCTTGAATTGCAACGCTTTGCGTCTCAGCAAGATGCAACAGCCCTTTCAATCGCTTGGACAACAAAACGAGTCAGGGAGGAAAAGAAAATGGCAGATGAGACTTTGTTGGACGCCGATATCCGAAGGGCAGCGATGGAAAGCAATTTACTGGAGCCTTTCTCACCTGAAGTGTTAAAGGGGGCTTCCTACGACATACGGGTCGGGAAAACTGCCATCGTGGTGCTGCCTGAACGAGAAGGTGGATACGTCAAGATTGACGTCGAGCGCGATGGTGGTCTTGAGATCCCTGTCGGTCGTAGCGCAGTGATTCACGGTTTGGAAAAGGTGCACTTACCCTCTGACATGAAAGCCCGGATGTCAATGCGCTCCTATTTTGCCATCAAGGGGCTACTCTACAATGGTGGGATCATCGACCCTGGTTACAGAGGCTATCTATTCTTCACCGTTACCAACATGGGCCCTTCTCCGGTGCACCTGGCATATGGTGAGCGATTCGTGACTACCGAGTTTGTGCGGCTGGGCCGACCAGCTTTTACCGTTTATAATGACGGGATTGAGATCACCGAGATACCAGCAGAGAAACTGCCGCCGTTGCCCAAGTAATTTCCTGCTGTGTGCTTGCAGCTTAATCGCGCCACCAGGCATGCTACCTTAACGCACGTTTGCAATCAATCAAGGAGGAAGTCGATGGCAGAGCAACAAAACATCGGACAATATTGGACGCCGATTATCAATGCCTTTGACCCCTGGAATTATCTGTGGGGTGATGACCTCAATGCCTATTTTGTGGAACGGGAAGACAGTCCACTGGAGAAACTGGTGCTTGAGATGAGGCCCGAGCGGGTTGCTCTCCAGACCGTGCTGACTGGGCATCGTGGCAGTGGTAAAAGTTCGGAATTAGCCAAGTTCGCTCAGTTGATAAAGGATCAATACTTTGTGTTGGACTTTGGACAAAGTGAAAACGGCCGGTCATAGAAAGATCGGTTGACAAGAGAGTAGCTTGAACCTTAACAAGCTGTTTCAGGCCGCTGTGGAGGCCTTTTTGCTCTTTTTGATAACCGGATGG
>Ga0265595_1000075_pt1 | contig 86832 bp, 85 predicted proteins | sample saktaG_15_FD_190148 | JGI IMG/M metagenome (GOLD analysis project Ga0265595, IMG submission 190148) | Saline water microbial communities from Sakinaw Lake, British Columbia, Canada - sak_2013_06_06_50m | ecosystem: Environmental > Aquatic > Non-marine Saline and Alkaline > Saline ... | reverse complement strand
CATCTACATGCACTGCCTCCCCTGCGACCGCGGCTTCGAAGTGACCGACGAGGTCATTGACGGGCCGCAGTCGGTGGCCTTCGACGAGGCCGAGAACCGGCTGCACGTGCAGAAAGCGGTGATGGCCTTGACGATGAAGTGAGATGGCCCTCTCCCCCCTAACCCCCCTCTCCCAACCCTGGGCGAGGGGGGAACTGGGCTTTCCTCCCCTGCTTCCCCCCCAGAGTTGGGGGGGGGCCAAGGGGGGGCGGGGAGGGGCTGAGGGCCTGTGCGACAGGTACGTGATCTGGGTGGATCATCGCCTGCCGGACACAGCTCCGGACATCTTCTTGGTCTTTTTGCGGACCAGGACGATCAAGCGTATCTACTTGCCCATCATGCTGAAGTATGCGTCACCGTGAAGAGAGGAGCCTAGACAATGACCAAGCTCGTCAAAAGACCTTCAACGTATCTGTATCCGGTGCCTGTCGTTCTCGTCACCTGTGGGAGCGGCGACCAAGCCAACATCATCACCCTGGCCTGGGTGGGCACTATCTGCTCCGACCCGCCGGCGGTCGGGATCGCCATCCGCCCCAGCCGGCACTCCCACGGCCTGATCCGCCAGGCGGGGGAGTTCGTGGTCAACATCCCCACCGCCGATTTGGTGGCCCAGGTGGACTACTGCGGCCAGGTCTCTGGACGGGACGTGGACAAGTGGGTGGCCTGTGGCTTCACCCCGCAGCCCGGCTCGGCCGTCGCCACCCCGCTCATCGCCCAGTGCCCGGTCAACCTGGAGTGCGAGCTGGCCAGGATCATCCCTCTCGGCACGCACGACCTCTTCGTGGGCGAGATCGTGGCCGTGCAACTGGACGAGGCCATCCTGGACGACAGGGGCCACATTGACTACGCCAAGGCCCGGCCCTTGGCCTACCTGGGCGGTCAGTACCGGGGAATCGGGGAACTTCTGGGACAGTACGGCGACTGGCGAGAGGGACCGCTCGAAGGGTAAGCGAACACTGATGAGGAGGAAAATAAACATGGACCTTTACGGACAAGACCTGATCTGCACCCAGGACTGGTCAGTCGAAGAGCTGGGGGCGGTACTGGAGTTGGCGGTAAAAATGAAGCGCGACCGCTTCTCGCCACGCTGGACCTCAATACTCCAACATAAGACCTTTCTGATGTTCTTCTACAACCCCTCGGTGCGCACCCGCCAGAGCTTCGAGGCAGCGGCTACTGAGCTGGGCGGCCACGCGCAGTTTTTAGAGCCCAAGGCCATGCGTCTCAAGACCGCCAAGACTGCGGGCGAGACGGTGGAGGACGCGGCCAGGGTGATGAGCCGCTACGCCCACGGCCTGGGCATCCGCATCCTGGAGGACAAGATCGGGGCCTACGGCGAGGGCGACGACCTGTTGCGCGAATACGCTCGTTGGGCCACCATCCCCATCATCTCCATGGCTCACGACAAGTATCACCCTTGCCAGGGCCTGGCCGACGTGATGGGCTGGCTTGAGCACCTGGGCGACGTGCGAGGCAAGAAGCTGCTGGTCACCTGGGGGCACGGCGCTCTGGCCCGCTCCTGGTGCAGCGTCCAGGAGGCGCTGCTCATCGGCTCTCGCTTCGGGATGGACGTGACCCTGGCCCATCCTGAGGGATACGACCTGGATCCCCAGGTCATCGAGTGGACCAAAGGGAACTGCGCCGCCAATGGCAGGACCTTCGAGGTAGTCCACGACGTGACTTCAGGCTACGAGGGGGCACACGTGGTCTACTCCCGCCACTGGATGAGCCCCCAAGCCTATCGCGGCGGCGAGTTCCACAAGCAGGAGGAAATTGACAAGGCATTGCAGTACCCGCAGTGGATCTGCGACGCCGCAAAGATGTCTCTCACCGACGACGCCCTGTTCACCCATCCCATGCCTGTGGACCGGGGTCACGAGGTAACCGACGAGGTCGCCTCCGGCCCCCGCTCCGTGATCTACGACGTGGCCGAGAATCGCTTACACGTGCAAAAGGCTTTAATGGCTTTGACGATGGGCAATATCTAATCCACATCTGGAGGTGCCATGCGCATTATCCTTTACACTGGCAAAGGCGGCGTGGGCAAGACCAGCGTGGCGGCGGCCACGGCCTTGCGCTGCGCCGACCTGGGCTATCGTACCATCGTCATCAGCACCGACGCGGCCCACAGCCTGGCCGATAGCTTCGACCTGCCTCTGGGGCCTGAGCCGACTTCGGTGGCGCCCAACCTGTGGGGCCAGGAGCTCGATGTCCTCTACCAGATGGACAAGTATTGGGGCAATATGCAGAGATACTTCGCCACGGTCTTGGCCTGGAGGGGCCTGGATGATCTGATCGCCGAAGAGCTGGTCGTCTTGCCAGGCATGGAAGAGCTGGCCAGTCTCCTGCAGATCGTCCACCTGCACGACGACTGCGATTACGAGGTCATCATCGTGGATTGCGCCCCCACCGGTGCCACCCTGCAACTGCTTTCCTTCCCCGAGGTGGCCCGTTGGTATCTGGAGAAGATATTCCCCCTTGAGCGCAAAGCGATGCAGCTCAGCCGCCCCATCCTGCGAGCGGTGACCGACCTGCCCATCCCTGACGACGAGCTATTCGACACCGTGGCCGACCTGATCACGCAACTGACCCGCATGCACGACCTCCTCTCCGATCCCCAGAAGGCTTCGATTCGCCTGGTGCTGAATCCTGAGAAGATGGTCATCAAGGAGGCGCAGCGCACCTTCGCCTATCTCAATCTGTACGGTTTCCTCACCGATGCTGTGATCTCCAATCGGCTGATCCCGGCCCGGGTGCAAGACAGCTACTTCGACTCCTGGAAGGAGAGCCACGAGAAATACGGCCTTATGATCGAGGAGGCTTTCTCGCCTCTGCCTATTCTCAAAGCGCCCCTCTTCGATCAGGAGGTGGTGGGGCTGGACATGCTCCGGCGCATGGCCGAGAGCATCTACGGCGATAGCGATCCCACCGGGGTCTATTTCGTTGGCCAGACTCACAGCGTGGAAAAGAAGGACGGGCGTTATATCTTGAGGTTAGCGCTGCCTTTCGTGGAGAAACAAGATCTGGAGCTGACCCGTTCCGGGGACGAGCTCATCGTGCACATCGGTAACCGCAAGCGCAATCTGATCCTGCCTCGCGTCCTGGCCAGCCTGGACGTCCAAAGCGCCAGGTTCGATGAGGATACGCTGGTGATAACCTTTGGGGAGGATAAAGGGTAGCCAGCTAGAAAGAGCAAAAAGGCCCTCCTTGAAACCTGGAGGGCCTTTTTGCTTGTCATCAGTGGGCGACCAGAGGAATCCGATCGTGAGAAAAGCCCTGCTTCTGCCGGTGAGCTAGAGTCGCTTGTAGGTGCGTTCCTTCCTCCGATCTACCTTGTCTATGACCACCTCCTTCTCGCGGTCATAGATGCTGTAGATGATGCGGTAGGGCCCCACACGGATGCGGTGCACCCTGCCTGCCAGCTTCTTGGCGCCAAACGGGCGGGGATTATTGGCCAAGGACTCAATGGCCTCGGCTACTTTGGGGTAGATCTCGTTATCCACCTTGTCGAGTTGCCGTTCGACGCGGCGGCTGGCGGTCTTAACCTCGTACACCAGTTCGGGCCTTTCGTTCAGCATCGTACTCAGCAAAAGGGCGGCCCTGACCAGCCTGATACTCGGCCTCGGCCTGGAGCGCGTCTTGCAGGTCTTCGATGTCTTCCAGAAGCTCGATCACGGCCTCGTACTGTTCAGGGGGAAGGAGAAAGCCCTTCACCTGATCGTCGTGGAGCAACTGCGCTGGACGGGTGTCGAGCAGACTACGCAGAACGTCGAACCGGGTTTCAGGAATAGTTATGGTCTTCATCGCACCTGCCTCCCTCTGCTTTCGTTAGTGGACAGCCCGATTTCTATTGTACTCCTAATCGGGCTTGATGTCAACCTGGATATCTCTGTTGGGCAAAGGTCTCTGACCGAGCCCAGGAACGCATCGTTTTTAGAACGGCGGCGCGATCTCTCGCCCCTCATACTGGCGGCGGTAATACTCCATATACTCACCGCTCTTGATCTTGCGCCACCACCACTCGTTATCCACGTACCACTCGACCGTCTTCTCCAGCGCCTGTTCGAAAGTGTGCCGGCTGCGCCAGCCCAAAGCTTTGATCTTGTCGCAGTTGAGGGAATAGCGACGGTCGTGGCCGGGCCTGTCTGTAATGTGCTGGATGAGGCTCTCCGGCTTGCCCAGCAGCTTGAGGATCATCCTGGTCATGACGATGTTATAGGTCTCCACCTCGGTGCCCAGGTTGTAGACCTCGCCAAGCTGGCCGTTGTGCAACACCACATCTATCCCCTCGCAGTGATCACTCACGTACTGGTAGTCGCGCATCTGCCGGCCATCGCCGTAGATGGGGAGCGAGATGTCGTCAATGGCATTGGTGATGAAGAGGGGAACCACTTTCTCAGGATATTGGTAAGGGCCGATGTTGTTGGAACCTCGGGTGAGGGTAATCGGAACGTCGAAGCTGACGAAGTAGGCGTGGCACATGAGGTCTGCCCCGGCCTTGCTCGCCGCGTAGGGGCTGCGCGTCAACAGGGGGTCGGTCTCCAGCGAAGAGCCTTCCAGTATTTGGCCGTAGACTTCGTCCGTGGAGACCTGGTGGTAGTGCTCGACCTGGTATTTCTTGGCTGCCTCCAGCAGGACGTAGGTGCCGAAGACATCGGTCTTAATGAAACTGCCTGCTTCCATCAGCGAGCGGTCTACGTGCGTCTCGGCAGCGAAGTTGACGATGGCATCAATCTCGTGCTCGCGCATCACCTCGTCCACCTTCTCCGCGTCGCAGATGTCCCCTCGCACAAATGTGTAGCGCGGGTCGTCGGCTACGTCGCGCAGGTTATCGAGATTCCCGGCATAGGTCAGCTTGTCGTATGCCACGACCTTGTAGTCGGGATACTTGTTGAGAATGTACCGCACGAAATTAGAGCCGATGAAGCCAGCTCCACCGGTGATCAAGATGTTCTGCATTGGCTATTTACCTCCTGAGTCGATTATAACACGGATGTGCAGGATGCACAGATTTCTCTTCAATCCAAGCCACTGAATCCGTCAATCCTGCCAATCCGTGTTCTCCCCACACCTATCTTATGAGCAGGTTTCACTTACTTCCAGAACAGCCTCTCGCAGCAAACTCACCACCTCATCCATCTGAGCCTCGGTGATGATGAACGGCGGGGCGATTAGCACCAGGTCGCCAGCCACGCCGTCGGCGCACCCGGCGCCCGGGTAGACGATGAGTCCGTTGTCGAAGGCAGCATCCGCCACCCGTCGGGCGAAGCGGGCTGCCGGCGGGAAGGGGGCTCGGGTCTTCCGGTCGGCGACGAATTCCACCCCCCACAACAGCCCGATGCCCCGCACGTCACCCACGCAGGGGAGCTCGCCCAGGGCCGCGCTCAGCTTCTCTCCCAGCATCTTGCCCTTGACTGCCGAGGCCGCGACCAAGTCGTGCTGTTGCAGATAGCGCAGCACGGCCAGTCCAGCAGCCGCGCCCACGGCGTGGTGGGAGAAGGTGCCGCCGTGTACGAAGTCACCGTGCACCTGCCTGATCCTCTCCACGTCTGCACCTCGAACGGCCGTGATGGACAAGGGGAAGTATCCCCCGGTGACCCCTTTGCCCATAGTGATCACATCCGGCTGCACGTCGAAGTGCTCTATCGCAAACCACCGCCCGGTGCGCCCGAAGCCGGCCATCACCTCGTCGGCGATGAGGATCACGCCGTAGCGGTCGCATATTTGGCGCACCAGCGGCCAGTAGCCCTCCGGCGGCGCCACTGCTCCCAGCGTCGCTCCGCTCACCGACTCGGCGATGAAGGCCACCACCCGCTCCGGCCCCTGGTGGAGAATCTCCGTCTCCAACGCCTGCGCGCAGGCCAGGTTGCAGGTGGGGTATGAGTTTCGAGTTTCGAGTTTCGAGTTTTGGGTTGCGTAGCCGATGGAGCTTCCCTCCCCGGATTGAGGGAGGGCGATGGAGCTTCCCCCCCAGGGCCTGCCCTGAGCAGGGTCGAAGGGTAGGGGGAGATTGGGGGGGGGCTCAAACGGACAGCGGTAGCAGTAAGAAGGCGGGATGTGGGGCTGGTCGCGGAAGAGTGGCGCGAACGGGGTGCGCATCTTCGACCTGCCAGTGAGGGCCAGCGCCCCCATCGTCGCGCCATGGTAGGAGCCCCAGCGGGAGATGATCAACTCCCGGGTCGGCTCGCCCCGCGCTATTTGCACCTGCCGGGCGAACTTGATCGCCGTCTCCACTGCCTCGGAGCCGCTGGTCATGTAGTAGAAGCGAGGATCTGGCATGGGCACAAGCGCGGCCAACTGCTCGCTGTGCGTCTCCAGGGCATCGGTGGTGAACATGGTGCCGTGGACGTAGGCGATGTCGGCGGCCTGCTCGGCCATCGCCTGGACCACCTCTGCCACGCCGTGGCCAATGTTCACCACGGCCGCGCCGCCGGAAGCGTCTATGTAGCGCCGGCCCTCGGTGTCCCACAGGTAGATCCCCTCCCCCCGTTCAGCCAGAGGGTGGGGGTGAGCCATGTGGCGGTAGACGACGTGGCTGTGTTGCGCCATTACACCTCCTCCTTTTCCCAGACCTCTATCACACCCTGGCCCTGGAGCCGCTCGACCTCAGCCTCGCCGTAACCCAGCAAGTCCCGCAGAATGGAGCGGGTGTGCTCTCCCAACCGTGGCGCGGGCGCGGTGGGAATCTCCGGGGCGGAGGAGAGGTGAAGGGGACTGCGAGCGTACTTGCGTGGCCCGGCGACTGGATCGTCCACCGTCACCAGCATGTGGCGGGCAGCGACGTGCGGATCGTCGAAGACGTCTTCGGCGGTGTAGACCGGGCCGGAGGGCACGCCATATTCTCCCAAAAGCGCCACCGCCTGGGCACGGGTTTTGCTGGCCAGCCAGTCTTCGATGATCGGGCGTAGGAAATCGGCGTTGGCAGCGCGAGCTGTCCCGTCCACGCTGCGGGGGTCATCCTTCAGATTTTCACGCCCCATGGCCTCGCAGAGCCGTCCCCATTGAAGGTCGTCGGGGATGTTGAGGGCCAGGTAGCCATCCTGGCAGCGAAAAGCGCCCCTGGGGTAGAGGTGCTTCAGCCGCCCCCGCTCCGGCGATTCGCCAGTGAAAGAGTAGAGAACCATCATGCGCTCGTTGAAGGCCAGCATGTTGTCGAGCATGGCGCTGTCCACAAACTGGCCTTCTCCGGTGCGCTCCCGCATAAAGAGGGCCAGCATCACCCCGTAGGCCGTGACCTGCCCGGTGTAGACGTCAGCCATGCCGTAGATGGTCCACGAGGGGGGCTTGTCGGCGAAGCCGACCAGGTTCATGATGCCGCCCATGGCCTCGGCCACGATGTCGAAGGCAGGCCGGTCGGCATAGGGACCGGTGTAACCTTCCAGTCGCCCAAAGCCGGAGATGGCAGCGTAGACCAGCCGGGGATTGATGGCCTTCAACTGCTGGTAGCCCAGTCCCATCTTGTCGGTGGCACCGGGGCGCAGGTTCTCGACCACCACGTCCGACACCTTCACCAGGTCTCTGTAAACCTGGCGGCCTGCCTCCGCGCGAAGGTTGAGGGCCAGGCTCTTCTTGTTGCGGTTGTAGCCGATGAAGCCCCCGGCCGCGCGCCGCCCCTGCTCGTCGGTGGCGTAGGGTGGAATGGAGCGGCGCGGATCCCCCGTGCCGGGCCGCTCGATTTTGATCACCTCAGCGCCGGCATCGGCCAACAGCAAAGTGCAATAAGGCGCGCTCATATACTGTTCCAACGCAACAACACGAACACCAGTAAGAGGCCGTTCCATAATCTCCAACCTCCGATCTCTAATTTCTAATTTTTCAACCCAACCACTCGACGACGGTAGACACCCCCATCCCCATCCCCACACAAAGGGTAGCCAGCCCGTAGTAGGGGCGTTCCTCCTGCGAGGCGCGGCGCTTCATCTCGTGCAAAAGGGTGGTGAGGATGCGAGCGCCGGAGCAGCCGGTGGGATGGCCCAGGGCGATAGCGCCGCCGTTGACGTTGGTGATCTCGTGATCCAGGCCCAGCCTGCGCATCACCCCCAGGGCCTGGGCTGCAAACGCCTCGTTCAGTTCGATGAGGCCGACGTCGCTCAGCGTGAGCCCCAGCCGCTTGAGGAGTTTCTGGGTGGCTGGCACCGGCCCGTAGCCCATCACGCCAGGGTCCACTCCCGCCACCGCCGAGCCAATCCAGCGCACCATGGGCTTCAATCCCAGCTCGCTGGCTTTGTCCGCGCTCATCAGCAGCAGGGCGGCCGCGCCGTCGTTGATGCCGCTGGAGTTGCCGGCCGTCACCGTGCCCCCTTCGCGGAAGGCGGGCCTCAAGCGGGCCAGTTGCTCCACGCTGGTGTCCAGCACGTATTCGCCGTCCACGATTTTGTAGCGAGGATGTTCGTCGGTGTCCACGATCCTGGGTGGGCCTTTGCGCTGCGGCACTTCGATGGGCACGATCTCGTCTCTGAATTTGCCGGCCTGGATGGCCTCCACCGCCCGCCGGTGGCTTTCGAGGGCAAAGGCGTCTTGCTCCTCGCGGGTGATTCCCATCTCCTCAGCGATGTTCTCGGCGGTTTCGCCCAGGCTGATGATGGGGTACAGGGCGTCGAGCTTGGGGTTGTTGTAGCGCCAGCCGACGGTAGTGTCCCAGATTTGGGGATGCCCCACTGGCTGCGGGCGCTCCGGCTTGGGCATGGACCAGGGAGCCCGGCTCATGCACTCCACTCCGGCGCCGATGAAGACGTCGGCCTCGCCGGCGATGATGGACTTGGCAGCCAGGTTCACCGCGTCCAGTGCCGACGAGCAGTTACGGTTGACGGTGATGCCGCTGACCTCTATTGGGAAGCCGGCCAGCAGGGCCGACATTCGCGCCACGTCGCGGTTGTCCTCGCCGGCCTGGTTGCCGCAGCCGGAAAAAACATCCTCGACCAGCGCCGGGTCCACGCCGGTGCGCTCCATCAGCGCCTTGAGGACCTCGGCCAGCAGATCGTCAGGCCGCACGCTCGACAGCGCGCCGTTGTGCCTGCCAACAGGCGACCTCACAGCGTCAATAATGACCACTTCCTTGTGCATCGTGTTAGAATCCTCCTTACTGGGGAATAGCCTCCCCCCCAGAGTTGGGGGGGATTGAGGGGGGGCTAACCCTCTCTCACATCCAGCACCTCGACCCCAACGAGAGCGTGCCGGTTGTGTGGTATTTCATGATGAAAATGCGATTCGCTAGTCGAGCCGCTCAGGACCCCATCAGCGATACAGTCCCTGCGGGTCCAACTCTTTCCGGAGCAGGCGCAGTTCCTCCTCCGTTGGCGGCTCCGTCTCCGAGAGATACGGGGCCACCCCTTCGACGGGCTCAGGGCACTGCTTCAGTTCCCAATTCACTTCTGCCTGCACCTCGGCCAGGCTCACGCCTGGATGCAGGCTCTCCAGCACCATCTCTCCCATCTCTTTGTCGAAGCGGAAGATACATCTATCGGTGACTACCAACTGAGGGCCGCTTCCCGGCAGCCCCAGCCTGGTTCGCTCGCCCGCGCCTCCCAGATGGCCGGGACTGGTGAGGAAGTCCAGCCGCTCGACGAAGGCCCGTCGCCTGAGTCGCATCATCACGAAAACCTTCTGGGCGTTGATGGCGATCTCGCACGCGCCCCCGCTGCCCGGCAGGCGCACTTTGGGGCGCGCCCAGACTTCGGCGAGCTCAGTCGAGCCATCGCCGATGACGGTGGTGTTCAGGTTGCCGAAGCGATCAATCTCCGCTCCGCCCAGGAAGGCCACCTCCACCCGTCCCCCTTGCAGGTACAGCCCAAAAAGATCGGCCATCGAGCAGACCGAGGTCGCCCCGCTGATGAGGGCAGGGTCGCCGATGGAAAGGGGCAGCCGGGCCGGTCGGGCGCCGTAAACGCCGCTCTCGTAGATCAACTCCAGGTCCGGCGCCACCGTCCGCCGCGCCAGGTTGCAGGCGCTGTTGGGCAGTCCCACGCCGACGAAGACGGTGCGGACCCCCGCCAGCGCCCGCGCCGCGGTCACGATCATCATCTCGGAAGGGGTGTAATCGTTCATCGTTTGCTCCTAACGTGAAACCTGGAACCCGAAACCTGCAACTGTTTCGGGTTTCAGGTTCCAGGTTTCAGGTATACTTGCCATAGTTCACTGATCCGGCCAGTGCTTCTCCTGGTTGCAGCCGCTCCCAGGCGTTCGATCCCATTTTGGCCACGTACTCCGCCCGATCCCGCACGCCGTAGACCCACTCCTCCAGCCAGGCTTGCGTGGCCGCCTCGTCCCGGCTGATCTCGTCCCACCGCAGGTAGAACTCGTTGTCCCGGTCGTAGTAGCCCTGTGCGTACGAGGGATGCGCGCCGTAGGGCTGGTGCACCACCGCGTCCACCACCAGGCCTGGGATGATGGTGCGATTTGGGTCGGCGCGGATCACCGCCTCGTCCACGATTTCCTCCACCACGATGATGACGCGCCTGGCAGCGAAGGCGGCCTCTTTTTGCACCCCCAGCAGTCCCCACAGTTGGGTGTCCCCCACCCGGTCGGCCCGTTGGGCGTGGACGATGGCCACGTCGGGGTTGAGGGGGGGAACGACAGCGATAGTCCCCTCTCCATAGGGGCTCTCGACGGAGCAGATGCGCGGGTTGACCTTTGGCAGGTCGCTCCCCGCGTAGGAGCGCAGGGGGAAGAAGGGCAGCCGATAGGCCCCTGCCAGGTAACGCCCCACCATTCCAAAATGAGAGTACTCCTCCAGTTCGATGGGGTGTGGGATGCCTTTCTCCACCGCCCGGCGGACGCAGTGCAGCGAACCGACGCCGGGATTGCCCAGGTAGGAGAAGACCAGCCTGCGGGCGCACCCGGCGGCGATCATCTGGTCGTAGATCAGATCGGGCGTCATGCGGCACAGGGTCAAATCGCGGCGTCCCTGGCGGATGATCTCGTGGGCGGCGGCGAAGCAGATGCAGGCGGTGAAACCCTCGATAGCCACCGCGTCGCCGTCGTGGACGCAGGCAGCGATGGCGTCGTGCATGCTGATCAGTTTATCTGAGGTTATTTTGCCTCCAAACATGCCCCCACCCCCAGCCCCTCCCCGCCCTCCCTCGGTCCCCCCCAACTCTGGGGGGGAAGCAGGGGAAGGGAGTCCGTTTCCCCCCTCGCCCAGGGTTGGGAGAGGGGGGTCAGGGGGGAGAGGGCCGCAAGGGTGGGTTTCGGCAAAAGGGATTTTTACCCCCACCCCAACCCTCCCCCTCCCAGGGGGAGGGCGTGAATGGCTACTAACACTTCAGCCCCAGTTCAGCCAGCCTGGCGTTGGTGGGCACGCCGTTCTCGTCCCAGCCGCGCAGCCGGTAGAATTCGGGCAGCATTTCATCCAGCTCCACCACGTGCCCTTTAGCCGGACCCTCAGGCATAGGCTCCTCCAGCATCCGCCTGGGCAAGGTGTCGTCGTCTTTGGTAAAGCCCGCCTTCAGCAGGAAGAGCCGTTCCAGGTTGAAGATGCGCTCGCCGGCCTGGAGCAGCGTCTCCTCGGTGTAGCCAGCGCCGGTAGCGTAGTTCATTAATTTGGTCAGGCGAGCGGGCCACAGGTTGACGTCGGAATCGAACAGGTAGCGGAGGCTCAGGAAGACGCACAGCCCGGCGGCGTCAATGACGGTGAAGGCATCCTCGAACCGATGGATCAGATGGGGCTTATTCTCAATGGTGAGGGGGTCTATTTTCTTGGGGACGCCAAAGACCTCGGGATAGGCCAGGTCGCCGGCCATGTGGGAAGCGCCGATGTTGGAGGTGGCGTACAGCAGGCCCATACCTTTAGCGCCGCGAGGGTCGTAGCCCGGACACTCCAGCTTTTTGGCCGTGATGGAAAGTTCGGGGTGGCCGTACTTCTCCGCCAGTCGGTAGCTGCCTTCGGCCAAAGCGTCGCCGAAGCCCTCCCGATAGGCCGTTTGCTTGATCAGCGCGATCACCGCGTCGGCGTCGCCGAAGCGCAGCGGCCGACCCACGTCGCTTTCCGGGAGGACGCCTTTTTCGTACATTTCCATGGCGCAGGACAGGGTCACGCCCATGGAGATGGTATCCACGCCCAGCTCGTTACACACGTAGTTGGCTTTGGCCACCGCAGCCAGGTTGTCGATGCCGCAACCGCTACCCAGGGCGGCGATGGTCTCGTACTCAGGGCCTTCGCCCTCCCCACCGTACAGCGGATCATCCACCCGCGTATCCCGCCCGCAGGCAATAGGACAGCCGAAGCACGGCTTGGGGCGAATCAGGTAATTTTCTGTCAGGGTAGGCCCGTTGATGTTGTCCACCCCCTCGAACACCCCGGTCTGAAAGTTGCGGGTGGGTAGGATGCCGATCTCATTGGTCACCGGCGGCACGTAGGCGGTACCATACTCGCGCAGCGACGAGCCTTTCTTGACGTCCCGGCTGACCTCGGAGTGCACGAGCTTGCACAGCTCTCGCATGGCCTGGGGTTCGGCCAGGGGTGTCTTTTGCGTGCCCCGCACGACCACCGCTTTGAGCATCTTGCTGCCCATGACCGCGCCCACGCCGGAGCGGGCCGCCGCCCGGTGCTTGTCGTTCATGATGGCCGCGATCTTGACCAGCCGCTCGCCAGCCGGGCCGATGCAGGCCACCTTAGCTTTGGGATCAGTCTCCTCCAGCAGGATGTCCTCGGTTTGATGGACGGTCTTGCCCCACAGATGCTCCGCCGGGCGAATCTCCACCTGATCGTCGTTGACCCACAGGTAGACCGGCCGCTCCGCCCTCCCCTCGAAGATGAACAGGTCGAAGCCCGTGCGTTTCATTTCGGTGGGGAACATGCCTCCGGAGTTGGAGCAAGATAGCGCCCCGGTGAGGGGCGATTTGGTGGTCACCACGTAGCGGTTGCCAGTCGGTGCAGGGGTAGCGGTCAGCGGCCCGGTGCCGAAGATGAGCTTGTTCTCCGGTGCCAGGGGGTCCACAGTCGGATCCACCTCACCGTAGAGGTACTGGATGGACCAGCCCCGTCCGCCAATGAAGTCTTTGGCCATCTGGGGATCTACTTCTTCCACCGAAACGTTTTCGTTGGTCAGGTCTACCCTGAGTATTTTGCCGTGCCAGCCGAACATGGGTTGGGTGTCCTCCTCTTTGAAGTAGTGGTGAAGACTTCCGAAGTTTCCCAAACTTCGGAAGTCTGGAAACGCGATCACCCGCCGGCCAGGGTTGGAAAAACAGCAACGACGTCGCCGTCTCGCAAAACCCGATCGGGGCCGGCGTCTCGACCGTTGACCAGAATCAGCAGGGATTCTTTTTCCGGCACGCCGAATCGAGACAACAGGTCACTGACCTGAGTGCCGTCTGGGACCTCCACGTCACAGGCGTTGCCCTGCGTGCCGGGGGGCAGATAACGACGAAAAACAGCGAAGAGCTTGAGGCGCACCTTCATCGTTGATACACCACTCGTCCGTCAAAGACGGTCATCACCACCTGCGTCTGGGCGATCTCTATCGGCTCGATGGCGAAGCGGTGTCTTGAGCCTTGTCCTGAGCCCAGTCGAAGGGCTGTCGAAAGGATGTCACGGTCGAGGACGACCAGGTCCGCCAGCTTGCCGGGGGTGATGCTGCCCAGATCGGCGTCTCGGCCGCTGGCCAGGGCCGGGCCCATGGTGAAGCCCCACACTGCCTCGGCCACGGTCAGCCGCTGCTCGGGGCACCAACCGCCCGGTGGGGTGCCGTCTCGCCGCTGGCGGGTGACGGCGGCGTGGATGCCCCACAACGGGTTGGGATCGGCCACCGGCGCGTCGGAGCCGAAGGCCAGGGTCACGCCAGCGTCCAGCATGTCGCGGAAGGGGTAGGCGAAGCGCCGCCGCGATCCCACTGACTGCTCGACCATCGGGATGTCGTCGGTGACGTGGATAGGCTGCACCGAGGCCACGATGCCCAGACGGGCCAGACGGGACACGTCGTCAGGGCGGATCATCTGGACGTGTTCGATGCGGTGGGGGATGTGGGTTTCTGGTTTCTGGTTTCGAGTTTTGAGTTGCTTGGGTTGAGTAGCCGTAGGCGTATCGAAACCTTCGAAGACGGTGAGCAATTCTCGGTTGGCGCGGTCGCCGATGGAGTGGATGGCCACGGCCAGCCCAGCCTGATCGGCGCGGCGCACAGCCTCGGCTATCTCTGCCATCGGCGTCAGGGGCATGCCGCACTCGCCCGTATCTTCGTACGGCTCCAGCATCCAGGCGGTGCGAGCGCCCTGGCCGCCGTCGGCAAAGAACTTGACGTGCCCCACGCGCAAACGGTCGTTGCCGAAGCCGCTGCGCAGGCCCAGGGCGATGGCTTCGTTCAGGCGCTCGCCGGGGATATGCATCCACAGCCGCAGAGCCAGCTCGCCTGCCGCTTGCAGGCGTTGGTAGGCCTGGAAGGCCGGCGGCCCGTCGGCTCCGCCCATGATGCGGCAATCGTGGACGCCGGTCAGTCCCAGACGATGGAGAAGAGGGAGCCCCTCACGCATGGCCTCGACGGCCTCTTGTTCGGTGGGTGGGGGGATGACGTCTCGTATCAGGTTGATGGCCAGCTCACGTAGAACGCCCGTCGGTCGTCCCGACTCGTCTCGGTCAATGACGCCTTCGGGCGGATCCAGCGTGTCGCCAGTGATGTCTGCTTCCCGCAGCGCGTTGGAGTTGACCACGGCCAGGTGCATATCATTGCGCCACAGGATGGCGGGATGGTCGGGGGCCAGGTCGTCCAGGTCGGCGTGGGTGGGAATGTGCGGATCGGGCCAGCGGGTCTCGTTCCAGCCCTGGCCCAGGATCCAGTGACCGGGCGGCGTCTCACTGACCCTTTGAGCCAGCCGCTGGCGCAGGTCGGACAGCGAGGTCGTGTCTGCCAGGGGCAGTCGTCGGAGACCGAGCGCCCAATCGTAGAAGTGGAAGTGAGCGTCGGTCAGGCCGGGCAGCGCCAGGCGGCCGCCCAGGTCAATCAGCCGGGTGTGGGGCCGAGCCAGGGGCCGGATGTCGGCGTCACTCCCGACAGCCAGAAACCGATTGCCGTGGATGGCAAGTGCGGTGGCCTGGGGGAAGTTGGGGTCTTGAGTAAGTAACCTGCCGTTGTAGAGAATAAGATCAGGCATTTGGTTGCAGAAGTGGGTCAGAGTGTGTAATGAGATTCCGAAGCCTGGTCATGGCTTTACGTGGTTTGGCGTAACGTTGCCAGTAGTACCTGAGCGTCCGCTTGAGCTGATTAAGCGGCTTGCGGCGCTGAGATTCCGCCAGAGCCCAGTTCAGGAACTCAGGATCCTGGCCCTTGATCTTGGTCTCGGTGGGGTTGCGGCGATATTGGTCGTGGCTGGCGATGAGGGAGAGGCCGTTTTCGAGGCAGTAGTCGTAGAGGTCGCTGCCGGGGTGGGGGGTGTAGAAGGCCGGGCTGTAGTAGTCGGGGTCCATCTCCTTGAGCATGGAGATGGTTTCCATCACCTCTGCTTTAGTCTCGGTGGGGAGGCCCAGCATGTAGTTGGCCCAGACGGAGATGCCGTGCTTCCGGCAGACCTGGGCCGCTTTCAGGTTCACTTCCCTGGTGGTGCCCTTGCGCAGGAAGCGCAGCACCCTGTCGCTGCCGCTCTCGAAGCCGATGAAGTAGCCTCGGCAGCCGGCGTCGGCCATCAGCTCCACCAGTTCCTCGTGGCGGACGATGATGTCGGCCCGGCTCTGGCAGAAGAAGGGCTGAGTGAACCCCTCCTGCTTGTAAGTCTCGCAGAACTCGGCCACCCATTCCCGGTCGTTGGTCAAACAGTCGTCGTGGAACATGAAGCTGGCAAAGTGGTGCTTTTCCTGGAGGAGCTTCAGTTCTTCGACGACGCCAGGCACGCACCGCTGGCGGAACCGCCCGAAGATGATGCGCTCGGCTGGCTGGCAGAAGTTGCAGTTGTAGATGCAGCCACGCCCGGCAATGATGGTCAAGAAAGGCGGCGGCAGCTCCGGCACGAAGGACACCTCGGGGGAATCGGGGTCGTAGCCGCACCTGCGCCACTCGTCTAAGAACAGCTCCCGATCCACGAAGGGGATGGCGTCCAGGTCGGGCCTTTCCCCGACCAGCACTCGCTCCTTCGGCGCTTCGCCTCTCGCGATGGCAGCCAGCAACCTGGGGAAGGTGATCTCCGCCTCGTGGGTGACGATGTAGTCAATCTTGGAGTTGGCGACTACCTCGTCCAGCACCAGCGTGGGGTGAGGGCCGCCGACGACGGTGATAATTGAAGGATCCACGTCTTTGATGACGTCTAAAGCCTTCGTCACCGGATTGTAGTCCACGCTCATCATGGTCAGGCCCGTGACGTCGGGGCGGCGCTGCTCTAACTCCGCCCGGAACTCGTCCCAGCCCTTGAGGCCCCGCAGGTCAATGAGGTCCACATCGAACCCCTCGGCCCTGGCGCAGGCGGAGAGCTGAGCCAGGCCGTGGTTGATCCACCCCGCCTCCATTCCTCTGCCCAGGCTCTCGAAGCCGTAGCCGGCTATGCCGGCGTAGATCAAGGTTGTTTTCATAAACATCGCCTCCGGTTCCCAATTGCCCACTCAATAACCGTATTTTCCGGGCTGGGTAGACGCCCAATCGTATTGGGCGAGGCTTGAAAAACGGCCTGTCGCCCCAGTTTTGACAGCCAATACGGTTAGCCTACCCATGGGATTGAAGCTTAGAGTTTGAAGTTCAGAGTTATTGCCCTTTAAGTTCTCTGAGCAGGCGCTCGGCTTCAATCTGGGCCTGCGGGTCTTGGCCGGGGCCCAGCTCCAGAAAACGCTCGAAGGCTCTGATGGCCTTCTCTTTGTTCCCCTGGAGTTTATGGACTGTCCCCAAGCCGAAATATGCCTCGGGGAGGTCGGGATTGTATTCCAGAGCCGTGTTAAACTCTTTCATCGCTTCGTCCATCCTCCCCATCTGGACATAGGCTGCTCCCAGGAGATAATGCACCTCCGCATCATCGGGGTTGATATCCAAAGCCGCCTGAAACTCGCTCACCGCTTCGTTCAGCAGCCCCTTTTGATAATAACTCCCCGTTCTTTGGGTGTCAATGTGGGCGTAGGGGTAACTGGGACGGAAGTAGAAGTGGGAGCGGAAGTGGGTATAGGGTACCCTGGTTTCCCAAACTTTATAGTCTGGTCAGAGGAAAGAAATTTCAAGGTTAGTGTGTTTTCCGAGATGCTGACGATATCGACAAGCTCACCGTGAACGGCCTTACCAGGTGCATCAATCTGAATGGTGTCATCGTCTATGACATTATAGGTGCCAGAAGCTGTGCCCGCATCGTCTCCTAGTTTCAGAGTCCCATCTGCGGAAAACTCTATCCACGTTGTGCCGAGCTGCCACTTGCCGGCTAGGGCTTTGTAAAGGGGAGATGCTCTTTCCTTTTCTAGCGCAGGCTTAGGAGTATGCGGTGTTGGAGTTAGCAAGCCTGTGGCAAATACACCATTGGCTTCGGCAAGCGTGGGCATATCATCCCAGTATCCCACCTCATAGGGTTTTGAAGGTTCACTGACATCTATCACACGCAGACCAGCGGTTCCAGCAGCCAGATAAGCATAGGAGCCCAGGACGAAAACGCCCTTGGCTTGTCCTGCCACATCCAACTGCCCCACCTCATAAGGATTGCTAGGGTCGCTTACGCTTATCACCCGTAGGTTCATCCTCCCTTTTTCGGTCGCAACCACATAGGCATAAGAGTTGGAAACAAAAATTACAGGGAGTTCATCCACACTCAGGATACGCCATATGTCCAGTCCCCCCATCTCATATGGGTCGGCTGGACGGCTTACGTCTACCACTCGCAAACCGTAAAACCCCCGCCTAGTATCACCAGCAACCACATAGGCGAAGCCATTGTGGACGTGGACGTCAGAGGCGGACAAGGTGATATCCTCGCATCCCCAGCACCCCACTTCGTGGGGGTTGGAAGGTTCGCTTACGTCCATCACACGCAGGCTATACCCAGTAGCCACGTAGGCATACGAACCTGAGACGAAGACATTTAACCCTCCTGCATCGTAGTAGCCAATCTCGTAGGGTCTTACTGGATTGGAGATGTCTATCACGTGCAGGAAGCCACCTCTATCTACCACATAGGCGTACGAGCCCGATACGAAAACATCTAAGGCACCTTTGGGCACATCAGAATGGCTCACTTCTTTGGGTTGGGAAGGATCGCTGACATCAAGCACCCGTAGATCAGCATACCCGTCGGCTAGATAGGCAAGGAAGCCTGAGGCGAAAACGCCCTGGGCAGAGTATGGCGTGCCACAGTGACCAATCTTATGGGGGTTGACAGGGTCGCTTGCGTCTATAACCCAAAGATCATCTTCAGCGGCCACATAAGCGATCCCACCCTTATGGGGAGGGAGCGGGGGGGGAGCAGGGGGCGGAGCTACCAGTAGGTGCCTCAGATACTGGTCGGTGTCATCGGCTATCATCCATAGGTTGGATAGCTCCATAGGAAGGGTTAGGAGCATCTCCTGGGGCAGCATATAGAATGCCTCCTCCGGATCGGTGTGGAAGGTCTTTTTATAAGAACTGATAAGTAGTTCAGTCAGAGTGGTAGCTTGCTGGAAAACCCTTATTACGTCCGCACCGGGGCATATGTATGTAAAGGTGATCAATAAAGCGTTTCCTGCCTTTTGCAACTCGACTTCACACTCAATGTCTAGCTTGTTGGCTAAATTGCCGGCGGCTATACGCCAGGCTTCTTTTCGATCAGCCACAGCACCGAGCGTTGTCCTTGCGTGTTCAGAGAAGTGGGTCTTGTACACTACATCTACACTACATAGCGTGGATTTCAGTACTTGCTTTTCAAGATATGTTAGTTCGGCAACGACTTCACCACAGGGGAATCCCTCGGGTAGCTCCCCAGCCTCTATATCGGCGATCAACTTATCAAAAGTGCCGTCAATGCTTGTTCTGAGTTCCAAAGCGCCGTTAGCAAACTCAACAATTCTCCTGTCAGATTCCGTCGAATACCTGGGGACCTTCACCACGGGTTCCCCTTGCACTCCAAACAAATGATTCTCGATGACATTCTTATAATGTTCTTCGCTGAAGCCGAAGGGAGGTACAGTAGTGGCATCCGCGGCATCTAGCATACTTTCGATGGCCGAGACATAAAGCGGGCCATGCAAGCCATAATACAGTTTCCCGCCCACCTCTTGCAGGCCCTGCACCATCGTCACCGTAGCCAGCACCTGGTAAGTAGCTTTGGCCTTGATCAGCTCCTCGTCTATCCCCTCGGCCAAGCTCTTCAAATCTGAGGCCCTAGCCAGTAAGCTTATCGTGTTCTCCAAAACTCTGAGAGGTGCTCTGATGATATCTGTCCACCTTTTTGCCCGCCAATAATCCTTCACCATTGTGAAAGCCAGGGCAGTGTCATCTATGTCCCAATCAACTTTCATCAGCATTGCATCTCGCAGGCCCTCTAAGGCCTCTACTAGCTCGGCCTTTGTCGCGAGTGTTGGAGCCTCTGTTGGAGCCGGAGGTGGGGTGTACCTTACCACAGTCTCGGTGCTGGGTGGGCGCACTTCTTCCACGCATCCCGCCACCCCGTTCAGTAGAATTGAAATTACCCCCAACAGAAGCACTGTCTTCTTTCCCATCTTCTCACCCCCTGGCATCTACCACAAGGAGCAGGACGATTGTTAGCTTGCTTACCATGTCGGATGCCTCATTCCAGCCCCGAAAACCTCAGGATGAGAAGCCCCTCACTACTCACATAGACGTAGGGACCGGAGACGAAGACGTCACCGGCATACGGCATATCGTAGTATCTCATCTCGTGGGGCGTTGCTGGATCGGATACATCAATAACCACCAGCCACCATCCCTTAGAAGAGAGACTCCCAACAACATAGGCATATGAGCCGGAGACGAAGACTTGCCTGGCATACCCCGGCGTTTCGCAGCTTCCCACCTGATGGGGCTTAGCAGGGTCAGAGATATTCACCACCTGCAACCCTGCTTCCCCATCAGCAACGTAAGCGTAGGAGCCAGATACAAAGATACCCTTACCGACAGCTGGTTTCCCAGGCGTGTAGCAAGCGCCAACCACGTAAGGACTAGAAGGATCAGAAATATCTATCACTCGAAGTCCATAGCTTCGGTCAGTCACATAGGCTTGGGAGCCTGAGACAACAAGGCTAAGAGCATCCCCCTGTGTGGGGCAGGCACCAACTGCCTTTGGGCCAGATGGGTTGGCCACGCTAACCACTTCCAGACCAGCTTCCCGCGTCGCCACGTAAGCGTAGGAGCCTGAGACGAAGACATCGTTGGCATAGCCCCGAGTGCAGAGGTATCCGACCTCATGAGGGTCAGCAGGATCGGAGATATCCACTATCCACAGACCATCATACCCAACGGCCACGTATGCATAGGAGCCAGAGACGAAAATACCCGCACTAATATCTGGTGCCTTCCAGGAGCCTACTTCATAAGGGTTGGCTGCATCAGAGATATCCGCTATCAGCAGCCCATCCACGTAAGCAGTAGTTTTGCACTTTTTACATTTGGGCCTTTGGGGACACTGAAACGAGCAGAATTCTGACCAAAATTGGGGTTCCCAAGGCTCTGAAAAGCACTTTTGCCACCTAAACTCGCTGATTTGTATAATCTGCAAAACTACTGGTAAGCATAGGAGCCTGAAACGAAGACAGATCCCCCTCGTATCCTAGTACTAGTCCGCCCCACCAACTCCAAGTCCTTCCAAGCATCAGCAGACACCGGCGTAGGTGGAGGAGGTGCGGGCGTTGGCGTGGCGATAGGTCTCGCCACCGGCTCCCCAACATCCCATACTATCATCCTGGCTACATACTCACCAAAGTAAAGATTGGTAACATACCGACCATCGGGAAAGTACCTCTCACTGGTCGTAGTCGCCACGGACTCCGTCCCAGACCCAGTGTAGTTTTGGGTCTGCTCGAAGAGACTGCTGCCATAATTGTCATAGACCCTTACTTTTATCCGTTCCCCCGCCATACCCACGTACTCGAAGATAGCATAGACGACACTTGTACCTGAGGGAAACTGGGTCATGGCCGGCCCGTCGGGAGTATCGCTCAGATGGGCACTAGGCAAGCCCCTCTCGGCCAGGGTAGGTTCGAGGGACGGAATGAGCGTTGGTGTTGATGTAGGAGCAGCCGGTACTATAACTTCAGGTTCGCGAGATGGCCTGACTTCAATATCTGTTATGGTCAGGGTGCTGGGTGCTGTTGCCTTGGGGGAAGGTGCAATCAGCTTTCCTTCCCTCCTCACCCAGATTTTCCCCTCCTCATCAACTATCGTGTCTCCCTTCAGCTTGCCCTTTACATCAAGACCAACTTGTGGGAAAGAAAGCGTTAACACATCTCCATCGATTTCCGGGCTCTCTTTCTGCAAGTGGAAGGTCAACCCTTCGACAAGCCTGTCCTGAGTGAGGCCGAAGGGCTCAGGACACCGCACTACCTGGCGCAACGAAATCCGACGTATTCGTCCCTGACTGTAGGGTCGTACCAGAGGCGGTAGGTGCTGCGGGCAACTGGTATATTGCTGCGCCATGAGCCGCCCCGCAACACCCTGCCTATACCAGAGCTCGGCCCAGGAGGATTGCGGTCGGGAGCATTTATGTAGTAGTCAAGAGCATACCAATCGGCCACCCACTCGCGGACGTTCCCCCCCATGTTGTAGACACCATAGGGGCTCTTACCCGCCTCGAAGCTCCCGACAGGAGCCGTGTCCGGGTAGCCATCATCAATGTGCGATTCTTTCCAATCGTATGTGCAATTCACATCGCACAGGTTCAATTTGTTCGCATCGGGTTCACTGTCACCCCAGGGCCAGAGGCGTTCATCGGTCCCTCTCGCCGCCTTCTCCCACTCTGCTTCGGTCGGCAGCCGCTTGCCTCTCCACTTGCAGTAAGCCTGGGCATCATCCCAACTTACGTAGATAACGGGGTAATCATCAAACTCTGGATTGCCATAGTATGAAAGCCGGCTAGGGGACGACATACGAGCTGGGGGGTTGCAAGCTCCGGCCTCCACACATTCTTTGTACTGGACGTTGGTCACCTCGTACTTGTCAATACAGAACGCATCAAGGAAGACCGTCCGTGCCGGCTTCTCGTCGTCATCGCCTTCATCATTGCCCATGGTAAATTCCCCCGCAGGAATGAAGACCACACCCGGCTCCATCTGTCCACCGATTTTGATCTCCGTCGATTCTTCTGAAATGGTGATCTTTCCTATTACGTCGCCAATGGCGATGGACTTGACTACGTCCATCCCTTCAATCACTTGACCAAAGACACTGTACGCTCCGTCCAGGAAAGGCGTCGGGGCCAAGGTGATATAGAACTGGCTGCCGCTAGAGGCACGGGTAGGGTTCACCTCGTCTGCCCGCCGAGCCATGGCAATGGCGCCCTCGACATGGGGCAACTGAATCTCCGCCGGTACGGTGTAGCCGGGGCCACCGCCCCCGGTGCCCGTCGGGTCGCCTCCCTGGATGACAAAGCCAGGCTCTACACGGTGGAAGGTCACATTGTCGTAAAAGCCCTGCCTTGCCAGAAAGACGAAGTTGTTGACGGTGAGCGGGGCGGCGCTGGCGTCGAGTTGGATGACGATGTCGCCTTTAGCCGTGGAGATGGTGGCGATGTAAGTCTTGCCGGTGTCAATCTGCATCTCCGGCGGCTCGCTGTACATGTTGTTGCGCTCAGCTGGATTCGTCGGTATCGCCGGTTTGCTAGTCGGCGTTGCGACAGGCCGCGCTACCGGCTCGCCAACAAGCCACATTATAGTCCTAGCTACATACTCACCAAGGTAAAGATTGGTAACATACTGATCATCGGGAAAGTACCCCCCACCGGTCGTAGTCGCCACGGACTTCGTCCCAGACCCAGTGCAGTTTTGGGTCTGCTCGAAGAGAATGCTGCCATAATTGTCATAGACCCTTACTTTTATCGGCTCCCCTGCCATATCGGCGTACTCGAAGATAGCATAGACGACGGCTGCGCCTGAGGGAAACTGGTTCATGGCCGGCCCGTCGGGAGTATCGCTCAGATGGGCACTAGACAAGCCCCCCTGGGCCAGGGTAGGTTCGAGGGACGGAATGGGCGTTGGTGTTGATGTAGGAGCAGCCGGTACTATAACTTCAGGTTCGCGAGATGGCCTGACTTCCGTTACGGTCAGGGTCCTGGATGCTGTTGCCTTGGGGGAAGGTGCAATTACCCTTTCTTCCCTCCTCACCCAGATTTTCCCCTCCTCATCAATTATCGTGTCTCCCTTCAGCTTGCCCTTTACCGTGAGGCCAAGTTGCAGGACAGAAAGCGTTAATACATCCTCCTCGATCTCCCATTCCCCGGTAAAGCCAACTCCCAGCTCCTTCAAATAGAAGCTTCCATCTTCTTTCAATTCCAAATATTCGTCTGGATTGTCTTGGTTTATGTATGTGCCGCAAACGCTGGCATAGGGACTTAGCTTCCCCTTGAGGCGTGGGTAGATCACAACAACCGCAACTACGCAGACCATGACAAGCGCCGATATGCCTACTAGCCATGGCATCTTCTTGGGTGCGCGTGCTCGGCCTGCCTTCCTGAGTAGTGGCTGGCCACAATTCTTGCAGAACCTGGCTGTGTCTTTGTTTTCGGTACCACATTTTGGACAGAACATGATCATCTCCCTTCAATGAGACTACTCGGACCAATCGGGCTGGTAATCATCTCGTGCCGAATAGGTCAAGCGCTGTGGGTTTGCGCCATCCATGTCCATTATGTATATCTCATAGTCACCATCACGGTTGGAGTTAAAGACAATCTTCGTTCCCTCAGGTGACCAAGCTGGCCTCCCGTTCCTGCCATCCCGATCAAGCCTGGTCAACATTCGGGGATTCGTCCCGTCTGCATCTACGACCCATATCTGACCCACATTATCTCCCGGTTCATCCGTAAGGGTATTGAAGGCTATGTAGCGCCCATCTGGCGACCAGGTGGGAAACCTACAATCATCGGGGTGATTAGTAATTTGGCTGGTTGTACCGCTTTCTAGGTCAAGGACGTAAATCTGCCATCTTCCCTCCCTCTTGGACATAAACGCTATCCTGCGGCCGTCGGGAGACCAAGCGGGAGCCCTATCGGGGAAGGGGTTGTTCGTGAGTCTTCTCCGATTGGCCCCATCAGCATCCATGATGTAGATTTCCAGCGTTTCCTGCGAGTCGCCGGCCTCATAAGCTATCATCGAGCCGTCAGGCGACCAATCGGGTTCGCGCTCCCTTTGAGGGCTCTGCGTGAGGTTGAGCACACCCCCTCCATCAAAGTCCATGATATAGATTTCATAATTCCCGTCCCGATTTGTATCGAAGGCGATCCAGCGGCCGTCCGGTGACCAGTCGGGCTCACCGTCATACGCTGAGTTATTAGTAAGTTTCTTCTGGCTATTGTCGGTTAGGTCTATGACATAGATCTCGCAGTTGCCATCCCGTTCAGAGAGGAACGCAATCTCGCCAGACATCTTGATCGGGGTGGGTATAGAAGTCGGCGTGGCAGTTGGTGGCACGCTCGTCAAGGTCTCAGTTGGAGAGGGCGTCGCCGATGGTGGAACAGGGGTGGGTACAGGAGTCGGCGTGGCGGTCGGTGGCACGCTCGTCAAGGTCTCAGTTGGGGAGGGCGTCGCCGATGGTGGAATCGGGGTGGGCATAGAAGTCGGCGTGGCAGTTGGTGGCACGCTCGTCAAGGCCTCAGTTGGAGAGGGCGTCGCCGATGGTGGAGCAGGAGTCGGTGGGCTCGTCGCAGTCGCCGGTGATGTGACAGTAGGTAGTATCACCGCCTTCGGCTCGCTTGGAGGAGGCCATACCGGCGTCTGTTTTGTCAGGGTAGTGATAAACGTTACTAACGCGGCTATCCCTTCCTCGTTAAGACGCGAATAGATAGCGATCCCAGCAACCACACAGACCAGTGCAACCATCAACAGCCAAACCACTGTCAGCCAAGATGGCTTCCGGCGCTTGGGCGCTGCAGGTGCCCCGAAGGGCTGACCACAACTCTTGCAAAACCTGGCAGTGTCTTTATTTTCGGTACCGCAGTTTGGACAGAACATAATCGCCTCCTCCTTCCGTCGCCGCGTCTTGGCAAACACCTTCTCTTCCGCAGCAACGGCCGGCTCAGGAGTCAGGGCGAGGGGGGCACCGGCACTTCCTTGATGACAATCCTTGTGACTTCAACCGGGACCACGACCTCCTTGATGACCTCGACAGGCACTTCCTTCACGACCACGACCTCGACGGTGACCGGAACCTCTTTGTCGACGATTACCTCCTTCACGATCACCTCGGGGGTGGGGCAGACAGGTGTTATTGGCCTCCCGACAACAGCTTCTTTGGTGACTATCCTAGTGACTGGGACCTCCCTGGTAACTATTACGGGCTCTTTAACCATCTTGGTCAAGGACGAAGGCAAAGGGCCTCCCAGCCAAATGTAACTATAGACCCCCGCTAGCGTAAGTAACACTACGGTGAAAGCTAACAGCATGGTAGATGGCTTTCTTTGCACAGTGATCGGTGCTGCCCTTCCTCGCTGCAGCTCAGCACCGGACAATGCTTGGCCACAATTCTTGCAGAACTTGGCCGTGTCTTTGTTTTCGGTACCGCATTTTGGACAGAACATGATTCATTCCTTTAGGCCAACATGAATCCGCTATTTGGGTCGTTAGAGTGCTGTGAGGAGTGTTTCCTATAATCGGCGTAGCGATCTGAAAACCATTATTCCAACTATTAGGAAGGCGAAGACAAAGGGTAAGATCACAAACCAATCGATATGGGCCTTTTCGACCAAGACTGCTTCGATAGTACCCGTAGGGTTATACCAGATAGCACTTCCGTCGGTGGTCTCGTCGGCATTGCTGGAAATGATCTTGTCCCCTTTCAGCGTTAAGGATGAGTATACCAGTTCACCACCCCATGGGATTGAGTAGCGGACATGTACCTTATCGTCCTCCTTGGTGATGGAGGCCCCGCTATCGAAAACAAACCGATTCAGTTCTTCCCACCCCGTTCCGTCGAGCGTGAAGTGATACACCACATCTCGGCCGCTGTACTCTTTCTCCCAGGATAGCTCAACCCCCGGGGCCTGGGCCTGGAAGTTGGATAGTGCCTCGCTCTCCACTGCCTCCTCGCCGCCTTCCAGCTCGAGTAACTCGGCGGGGACCGTTAGCCGCGTTACACAATGCCAGCTTTCCTCCTCGTAAAAAGTGACCTCGGTTTCCGTGGTGCCGCAGCCAGCAAGCAGCAGAACACCCATAATCACGGCCAGAAGCGCTTTCCGGCAAGACAATACTGACGGGAATATTCTTTGTAATTGACCCATCTTGTTGACCTCCTCGTATTCACGTCCCCTTGCAGCGGGATGTGCTTGTAAATGGCAAATGATAAGCAGCTTTAGCTTTATGTTGGGGGCAACTCGGCTCCGCACCGGGTGCAGAACCTGGCGTCTGGTTCATTCTTCGCCCCGCACTTGGGGCAGGTGATAATCTTGGGTTTCTCAGGTGGTGCCAAATCCGCACCACATTGAGAGCAAAACTTTGCCCCTGGCGCATTTGCCACCCCGCACTTAGGGCAGGCGATGACCTCGACTTTCTCCGGGATTACCAACTCCGTACCACACTTAACACAGAACTTGGCACCCCGCTCGTTAGGCGCCCTGCACTTAGGACAGGTCACCACCTCAGCGGTACCCTTAGCTATCCTTGTAGTGAACAGATCGGTGATCTTATCGGCATTCCTGTACAATGTGAGCCCACCTATACATACTGGGATCAACGTCAGCGCCAGGAAACCTAGCTGATAGATCCAAACGTCCTCTTTCAAAAGGAGTTGGCCCAGAGGGGAAAGGGTGTCGTAGGCAAGCACTATGGCAATGATGTACACCAGTGAAGCTACCACCACCCCACTCTCTGGAAACTGAGGCAATGCCACCCGCAATTGGCGTCCGAATTCTGTGGCGAACCCAACGAGGATACCCACCATAAACAGAGAGACGGCCATCCCCGCGATTGTGGCCCCTGAGAAGGGTACCTCAGGCAACCGGAGATCCTGGAGCATTGGCAATCTCTTGAGGACTACCCCAATTACCCAAAGCATCACCAATGTGACCCCAGCCCGTATCAGGGGTCTATAGAATTGTCTCGAAATCCTTTGCTGTCTCATGTTAAACCTCCCCGTATAATATGTTTGGTGTTTGGGCGCCAGCCCGCCGCCCACTCGACCAATTGAGAATCCTCTAGCATCCTGGGGGCTGGCCCAGGGAGGGAAGCAATTTTCCTCTTTGTTTTGCTGTTAGGGTGAGAATTTATCGCTCTCTTCTCAGCGATCCTTTTGGATAACTCGCCTGCTATGGCTTATGCTTCACCTCGCCTCTGTAAGGCGTGGGTATGGAAAGCCCTCTCGCTAACGGCCATGGAGGTAAACCGCGTAATGCAGCGCCTGCTGGATATCTTCCGGCTCCAGATACGGATAAGCCCGGATGATCTCCTCGGGTGTCATCCCGTTAGCGACCAGATTCAAGATCAAGGCAACAGGGACGCGCATCCCCCTGACTCATGCTCTGCCTCCCATGATGTTCGGATCAAAAGTGATCCGGTCAAAGCCAAACATTGGATTCCCCCTCTTGTCTCCAGCGAAGGCGACCATCAAGTTATCGCCTCGTGCTTACTCCCGAAAAGCCCTCGTACCTTGCGCACACCTTCAACATCGTACACATCGGTCGTGCACTCGGCGACAGCCAGGATAAATGGGAGATGTTCCGCCCGATTAGGACTTTTGGCATAAAAAGTCAAGTCCTCCAGGTAATCCTCCGCGTACTCCACTGCCATCTCCGCCAGGTCGGTGAGGGCTTCCTCCTCGGTGTCCATCGCTGTGACCAGGTCAAGCTCTGGGCAATAGGCACAGCACTGGCCATCTGACCACTCGATCTGGGCCGTGAGGCGCACGGGCGTAGGCTCGATGACGGCTGCCTTCTCCTCAACGGCGATGAGTTGTCGCGTGGCAGCGGTCAAAACCTCATCCACGCTTTTGTAACGTCCTGAGGCTATCAGGCGGGCAATATCCCGCGATGCCTCAGACGGCAGATTAGACCATAGAGTCGCCATTCTACTTCCCTCCCTAAAGTATCCCCACCTTACTATGATCCCCCAACACCATCTTGTAGGCCCGGGGCTTGGCGGGCGAGCGGACTATCTCTACGTTGCGCCCGATCAGGCTGTCCTCGATGCGGTGGTGAATGTCCTCAATCTTGCAGTGCTCCATGATGATGGAATGCTCGATCTCGCAGTCGGCGATGAGGCAGTCGTGGTAGATGGAGGTATAAGGGCCGATGTAGGCGTTCACCACCCTGGTTCGTTCGCCGATGATAGCCGGGCCGCGCACGGTACTGTTGATAATCTCGGCATCTTTCTCGATAACGACCTTGCCGTTGACCTTAGAGTCGGCGTCAACAAAGCCCTCTACCCGAGACTCGTTGGACTCCAAAACCAGGCGGTTAGCCTCCAGCATGTCCTCCATCTTGCCCGTGTCTATCCACCAACCTTCATGGATGTAGGGATAGACCTGATAACCCTGTTCTATCAGGTACTGGATGGCATCGGTGATCTCTAGCTCACCCCGCCAGGAAGGCCGTATCGCGTTGACCGCCTCAAAGACGTGATGATCGAACATGTAGATGCCCACCACAGCCAGGTCGCTGGGAGGGTGCTTTGGTTTTTCCACCAGGCGAGCTATCCGTCCATCTCGCAACTCGGCTACACCAAACTGCTGTGGATTCTCCACCTGCTTGAGGACGATTTGAGCGTTCCAGTCGCTGCCGGTGAACTGCTTCACTAACGAGGTGATACCGCCCTCAATGACGTTGTCGCCGAGAACCATCACGAAGCGATCACCGCTGAGGAAGTCCTCGGCTATCTTGACGGCATGAGCCAGGCCCAAAGGCGCCTCTTGTTGGACGTAGGTCACCCTGGCTCCCCAGGCGGAGCCGTCGCCCACGGCAGCCTCGATCACTGGCGCTGTGTCGCCTACCACGATGCAGATATCGGTGATGCCCGCTTCTACCATAGCATCGAGGACGCGAAACACCACCGGGCGGTTGGCCACTGGCACCAGCTGCTTGGCGCTGGTGTAGGTAATGGGCCTGAGGCGCGTGCCCTTGCCCCCGCTCAGAATCAAGCCCTTCATCGCAACTCCTATGTCTAAGCCTTGTCAGTGCGCGTGGTAAAAAGTGATGCGTGAAGCGTGAAACGTGAACAGTTGTTCACGTTTCACGTCTTCACGTTTCACGGTCTATCGGCAGTTCGGGCTTCATGGTCCTACTTCTTCCGCCTCTGCCAACGAGTCAACTTCAATCGCTTTCTGTGCTTATGCTTGGCTATCTTCTTATTTCGCCATTTCTTGACAGAACCCACGCCAATTCCTCCTTTCCTAATGATGATTATTCAACACCACTGGTAGATACACGAAACTCAGCCGCACCCCTTCCGAGGGGGGACTGCTGTTGCCTGAGCTGTCGTAGGCGCTGACGGCCATGTACGCGGTCTCCGGCGACGGTTTGTGAGGCAGGCGGAAGCTGGTCACGTTGGTGGCGCTGTAGCTGCCTGTGTAGGTGTACGGTTCATCCCCGTAGTGCACCTCGTAGCCGATGACATCGTCTTCCGGGCTGGCCTCCCAGCTCAGCTCTGCCACGCCGCCTCCCAGACTGACCGAGAGCCCACTGGGCGCCGCTGGCGGTATGGAGTCCACCACCCTGACCGTGCCAGTGCTGTAGGACACCACGACCAGGTTCCGGCCATCGTCTATGCGGCCGTAGACGTAGTAGGTCCCGCTGCCCACCTCGGACGTGTCCCAGACGTAGCTGCCGCCCCCTTCGCTCAGGCAGTGAGCGATGAGCCAACCATCGCGCCCCGTGCCGTCGCGGTCGTAGTACAGTGAGACGACGGCCTCGTCGTCGGCGTCGTTGGCCGTCCAGCGGATGGTATAGCTCTCACTGCCCGGCTCCTCGGCTGCGCTGGGGCTGGTGATCGTCATAGTCGGCGGTTGGTTCAGGCAGAACAAAGATGGGCTGCATGCCTCATCCCCACTGAGGTCCACAGTCGTCTGGCTCGTCTCTTCGCAGAGTCCCAGGTTGGTGGTGGCGGACATGATGCCCGTCGGGGAGATGAAGAAGCGCGCAGTGATGGTGCCTGGCTCGACCACGGACTCTGGCAGGGACAGGTCGAGGGCGGTGCCAGCCCAGACGCCGTGGGCCTCTTCCACGCACTCGCCTTCGTCGCAGGTCAGGCAGAAATCGCCCAGCTCGCCGTCCGCCGTGACGATGATGTCCTCTGTGGGTATGCCGGGAGGGATGCCGGGCAGCCAGTCAGGCCAGCCCTCAGGGGTCAGCGAATAGGCTTCGATGGTACACGTCAGCGATGCGCTGCCGGCGAAGCCGTAAACCTCGTCGCCCTCCTCCCACACGTGGAGGAAGACACCCCCTTCGCAGCCTGGCGATTCCAGGATCACCTTCCCGGCGAAGCCCCAGTTCTGATCCAGGGTCATGGCCGCCTGGACGGCCCCGATGGCAAATACCTCCAGGGTTCCCTCGAAGTCCACCTCGTAGGGCTCTTCGAGGTCAACCCAAAGTGATCCCTCGCCAGTCACCGCGGGGCCATCGCCGGGCATCTGCTGCTCGCTCTCGATGGTGCCAGTTACCTGCACGGAGGGCTCTGGCTCGAGGATCACCTCCCCCTCCATGCTGGTCAACAGGAAGCCGGTCTCACCGATGGGGACGCCTTCTTCCCAGGTGCCGGTGAACTGGACGCACTGGGGCTCCAATAGCAGCGGATACAGGCTCACCACGTCCATGACGAATTTGACGTAGATGCCGTCCGTTCCCTGGTCGGTCTGGATGTTGGGCAGGAAGAACTCGCCCTCTCCTTCCACCTGGCTCCCGTTCTCGCAGAGGCAGGCGCGGGTGGGGTAGATGATGAAAGTGTCGGTGATGGGGATGGGCCCCAGCCAATCAGTGGGTACGGCCACACAACCTGGGTCCACGCAAACTTCGTCGCAGGGGCTATCGGCTGTGATAGCCAGTCCTGCCACAGATGAAACCAGCAGCAGGGCTGTCATGATGGCTACGAGAAACGTTCGAGTGATGATCTTAGACTGCGTTTTCATCATTATCCTCCCAATATCATTAATGAACCATCTTGATACCACTTTCAGCCTGCGCGAGTTTCTTGCCAACTGCCAGACGCAACCCTGACCAGGTCTTCGGCCGCCTTCGGCTATTAAACTTCAGACTCGCTGCCTGACTCTCGGCGGTGAGAAGGCTCGCGGCTTTTTTCGAGATATTCATCCAGCATCTTGAGGCTGTACCTGCGATGACCTCCTGGAGTGCGGAATGGCATCAAACCTCCCTCGACCTCCATCCTCTTCAGAGTGTATAGGCTCACCCGCAGATACTCAGCAGCCTCCTTCGCCGTAAGGACGGTCATTTCTTCGTCTGACACATATTCTTCCGCCATATTATCCTCCCACTTGCTACTGGCGTAGTGACAAGTTGACTGTAAAGTCACTCCGCAACCTACTTCGCCTGTATTATTATAACATAGTATTGATCAGAACGCAATCGCAGAATTCCTGAAATAATCAGTGGATCCAAAGTTGCTCTGAGGGGCTCCCTTCGACCCTTCGGCTACGCTCAGGGCAAGCGCCAAATCCCCGATCGCCTGTAAGCCCCCTGCTCCCCTGATTCTTAGTCCTTTGTCCCTCGTTATGGTTACGCCCCCTCAGAAGGCAGGAAAGACAGAGATGTGGAAACGCCTTTGAGGATCACCGCCATTTCCACCGCCTCGACCAGGGAAAACGCCCCCTCGAACTCCTCTTTCAACTCCATGGTCTTGATTTGGAAATCGGGGTAGAGCCGCATCTTCAACAGGTCATTCTCGAAAATCACGCTGCCGTCTGCCACCGACAAACGCGCCTCCTTCCCGCCCTCCCGCCTTCTGATGGCCCATTCTTTGGCGTCTCTCTCGACGTAGAAGGCATTATCCTCTTCCAGCTCAAAATCGCCTTCCTGGAGGAAGAGCCTGGGCTTATCCTGGTAGGGTTTGCCTTCGTGGACACAGAAGGTCTCGCAGTTGCCGCACTCGTTGCAGAAGTCGTCCACGTGGAGGATCTGCCGGGGCTGCTCGATCTGAAAGACCTCCCCCCCGGTCACCACCAGCTTCCCCTGCTGGCAAGAGACTGTGGGCAACGTCAGTTCGACGGGCGTGACGAGGAAGGCGTAGTTGGCTCGATTGGGGCATACCTCCACGCACTTGTCGCACAGAGTCGAACATTGCAGACACCGGGCCGCTTCAGCCAGGGCCGCTTCCTCTGTCAGGGTCATTTCCACCAGGTCGAAGCCGCCACGCTGATCGGGCGGGAGCACCGCCGCCTCGTGCTGCGCCGCCTTTCTTGCCCGGGCCCGCTTCACTTGCACGATTTCTTCCCCAGAGAGCACAGGAAGCGGTGCCCTGAGCCTGTCAAAGGGATGAGCTGACGGCCGTTCAAACGGCACACCCAACTGCTGGCAAATGGCCTCGGCGGCCCGCCTCCCGTCGGCGCAGGCCTCGACGATGGTGGCGGGTCCCCGCACGGCGTCGCCGCCAGCATAGACCCGCTCTTCTCCCGCAAGGCCGGTCTCGGAGACGGCAGTGATCGTCGCATTCTCGCGGAGTGCAACCGCGCTTCCGTTGAGGAAAGCAACGTCTGGAATCTGGCCGATGGCCACGATGATGGAATCGGCCTCGATCTGGAATTCGCTGCCCTCAATGGGGAGCGGCCTTCTCCTCCCGTCCTCGCCAGGCTCTCCCAGCTCGTTCCGAATGCACTCCAGGGCAGCAACCCTGCCTTCCCTCAGAATGATCCTGGTGGGAGAGGCCAATTCTTTCAGGATGACGCCTTCGGCCAAAGCTTCTTCGATCTCCTTCTCGATAGCCGGCATCTCCTGGCGAGTGCGCCGGTAGACGACCGTCACCGGGCCGCTGGCGGTTCGTCTGGCAGTCCTGGCGGCATCCATAGCCGAGTTCCCTCCGCCGATGACCAGCACCTTGTTGCGCCCCCCCTTCATCCCCCCCAACCCTTCGACATTGCTCAGGGCAGGCTTTGGGGGGGAAAGAGGGGGGGCTGGCTCGCCCCACCGCACCCGGTCGAGGAAGCCGAGGCTATGATAGACACCCTCGCCCTCCTCACCTTCAATGCCCAGACGGGCGTCCTTCCCAGCGCCCGAGGCGACGTAGACCGCGTCAAACCCGTCTGCCAGAAGCCTCTCTGGTGGAGATGTGATGAGGTGGGAAAGCTCGATCTTGACTCCCAGATTCGTGATTCGGGCGATGTCCCGCTGCACAACGGCCTCAGGCAGCCTGAAGGTAGGGGCAATAGCCAGCATCCCCCCAGGCTGGTCCTTGGCTTCGTAGATAGTCACTTTGACGCCGCTCAGGGCCAGGAAGTAGGCGGCGGCCAGACCGGAGGGGCCGCTGCCAATTATGGCTACTCGGCCTCCAGAAACCAGGTTTTTCGGAAAAAACCTGGTTTCTCTACCCTTTTTAGCAGCAAACCGCTTCAGCGCTCGGATGGCGACCGGCTGATCGTAATTGTTGCGGGTGCAGCGGGTCTGGCACAGGTGGTTGCAGATGTAGCCGGTCACGCCGGGCAGGGGGTTGCGGGAGAGGATGACCTCCAGCGCCTGGTCGTATTTCTGGCGGGAGGTCAGCCAGGCGTACTCAGGCACGTCCTGCAGGATTGGACACGTCTCCACGCAGGGAGCAGTGATGCAGTCGAACAGGCCCAGGGACGATTCGACCTTGGGCAGGCCGTAGGGATGGTAGCCCTTTTTGTAGCGGGGGGCTGCCTGGGCACTGGCGACCTCTCGCGCCAGATTGACCAGCTTATCTCGGGCCAGTTCCTCCAGGCTGGTCACTCCCAGGTCGCGCATATCCCTTTCCAGGTTCTCCAGGTATTGAAGCATCCTGGAGTAGCCGCCCGGTTTCAGCAGGTCGGAGACTGCGGTGACAGGCATAGCACCGGCGGCCAGGATGCCCGTCAGATTGAAGGCATCGGCGCCAGCAGAGAAGGAAACGCTGAGACTGCCGCCAAACTCCTGGGAGAGCTTGTGGAACAGGTCGATGGTGATGGGGTAGAGAGCGCGTCCCGACATGTACATCTTGTCGCCGGGAAGGACGCCCTTGTGATTGGCCAGGGCCAGGGTGTTGCTCAACTTGACCCCAAAGCTCAGTCCTTGCTCTGCGGCAACCTCTTTTAGAATCTTGATCAATTCCACTGCCCGGTCGTATTGCAGGTCATCCTCGAACACGCGGTCGGGGATGTGGATATCCGTGAAGCCGAGGTGGTCGTGGAGGATGAGCATCACTTCCTCTTTGCCCAGCAGGGTGGGGTTCAGCTTGACCGTGGTGTGCAGCCCTCTTTCCTCCAGCAGATACCTGGCGATCCGTTCGATTTCGTCCGGGGGGCAGCCGTGCATGGTGGAAAGAGTGACGCTGTTGGTGACACGGGCCGGAATCTCGACGTCGCTGAACCGGGGAAACCTCTCTTTCAGAACCGCCTGGATTTCGGCGATTTCCTCAGAGGCATCCTCCAGTTTGTCCATGAAACGGGTCATGGGTGGGCTCTGAATCCCCTCCAGATCATAGCCGACGCTCATGTTGAAGATTGTGCCGAATGGAAGGTTCTCGAAGCCGAGGAGCCGGCGGAGGACGCGAATCAAGACCCAGGCCTTGACGTACTCGCTGGCCGACTGCTCCAGCTTGAGCTCCTGGGACCATTCGACGTTGTAGCCCTCGTCCTCCATGTCAATGCAGGGCCGGGGGATCTCCAGCTCGTCGCTGATCTGCACGGTCTTCAGCTCGATGAATCGCCCGCCGGAAAGCCAGGCGCAGACAATGTTCTGGGCGAGCTGGGTGTGCGGCCCAGCCCCCGGCCCGATGGGCGTGGCCAGGTAATGCCCAAAGAGGTCCGCGATGGCGTAAGGGCTGTCCTCTTGGGGGACGTAGAAAAGAGAGCGGTGGATCCCAAAGATGGACTGGTTCCCCTCAAGCTCCTTCAGAATCCAGCCGAGAAGAACTTCGAATGGTTGGACTTTCATGGTATCAGACATGTCTCTTCCTTTCCCTTACATCGTTCGCCGAAGGTCCCCTGGCCGAGGCGTCGTCGGGCTCGGTCGGGAGATCTTCGCCCATCAGAAATATCCAATATCCAATACCTTTTACATCCCCGTGGGGATGTCCAGGAAGGTTGTCTCCAGGCCGAACTTTTCCTCCAGATGGCGGGCCAGCGCCTTCACGCCCAGCGTCTCGGTGGCGTAGTGGCCGCCGTAGACGACGTTGAGACCGCGTTCGGCGGCCTGGTGGAAGAAGCTGTGGCTGGTCTCGCCAGTGACGAAGGTATCAAAGCCGGCGTCTACGACCTGATCCATCATATCACTGCCGAATCCGGAGATGCACCCCACTTGCGACACCTCCGCCGGGCCGTGGGCCAGCACACGTACGGGAGGCTCGCCGGTAGCCCGCGCCAACTGCTCGACCAGCACGTTCAGCGGCATGGTCGGGGCCAGCACGCCACCGATGCCGATTTCGCGGCCCTGGTACTCGCCAAAGGTGCGGGTGTCCTTCAATCCCAACAGACGGGCCAGCTCTGCATTGTTGCCCACCTGGGGGTGACAGTCCAATGGCAGGTGGACGGCGTATAGGCCGCAGCCACCCTCAATGAGTGTTCTTACTTGCTGGAAGAGGGGACCAACCAGACGAAAGGGCTTGCTCCAGAAAAGCCCGTGGTGGACGACGATCAGTTGTGCACCAGTGGCGACCGCCTGCTCGAAGGCGGCCTGGCAACTGTCCACGGCGAAGGCGACTTGCGTCACCTCCTCTGGCCCCTCCACCTGGAGGCCGTTCTGGGAGCTATCCTCGATCTCTTTGACGCGCAGGTAGTCGTCGAGATAGGTAATCAATTCTTCACGTTTCATTTGGGTCTCCTTATCGTAACCTCCTCCAAAGCTTACCTGCCAACTCCCGCGATTTGGCGCAGATTTCTTCCTCGTCCAGGGTCAGAAGTTCTTTGTTCCGCATCAGCACCCGACCGCCGACGATGGTAGTGTCCACCCCCGTGCCGTCCACGCCGAAGATGATGTGCCAGGGGAAGTTGCCTTCGGTCAAGGGGGTGGTGGGCACGTAATCAACCAGAACAATGTCGGCCAGAGCGCCCACGGAGAGCTGGCCCAGGGGATCGGTGAAAAACAGGCTGGCTATCTGGGCGTTGTTCTGAAACTCCATCTGCATCACCTGGTCAGCGCCCATGACTCGTGGATCGCTCTTGCTCAGCTTGTGCAGGAGGTAAGCGGTGTGCATCTCGGTGAACATGTTGTTGGAGAAGCCGTCGTTGCCCAGGCCAACGCCAATCCCCCGCCTCAGCATACCTGGCACGTCGGCTACGCCCACGGCGTTGTTCATGTTGGAGCGGGGGTTGTGGACTACCCGCGTGCCCGTCTCGCGCAGGATGTCCATCTCGTAAGCGTCCACGTGCACGCAGTGGGCGGCGATGGTCTGGGGGCCTAGTACGCCGAGCTTGTTCAACCTCTCCACAACCCGCAGCCCCGATTTCTTCAGGCTATCCCGCTGGTCGGCCATGTCCTCGGCCACGTGGATGTGAAACCCCACACCCAACTCGTTGGCTACCCCCACCACTTTCTCCAGCGTCTCATCGGAGAGAGTGAGCGAGGCGTGCAAGCCAAAAGTTGCTCCCACCAGGTTCCCCTGATCCTTCGCTCCGCTCAAGGACAAGGTTCCCCTGAGTTCCCCTTTTATCTTTTTGATAAATCTCTCGTTTTCTTCTATTCCCTCCCTCGTCTTCTCCTCTCCGTCCCGGTCTGTCACCTCGTAGCAGAGGCAGGCTCGCACCCCGGCCTTCTCCACCGCCTCGGCGATGATGTCCAGCGAGCCCTCAATGGCGCTGGGAGAGGCATGGTGATCTATGAGGGTGGTGGCGCCGTGGCGAATGGCATCAATCAAGCAGACCAGCGCGCTGTAGCGAATGTCTTGCCAGAAGAGAGCCTTGTCCAACCGCCACCACAGCTTCTCCAGGATCTCTGGGAAATTCTGGGGCGCTGCGCCAGGGATGGCCATCCCCCGGGCGAAAGCGCCGTAGAAGTGGGTGTGGGCGCAGATCAGCCCAGGCATCGCCAGTTTGCCCTGGGCGTCGAGGATCTCCTCAGTGGGGTACTTTGCTGTGAGTTCCGCTGTTGAGCCCAGGTCGGCTATGTGCCCACCCGCAATGAGGATGGCCCCATCGTGGATCACCTGGTTCTCTTTGCCAAAGGTGATGATCGTGCTACTGGTGATGAGCATTTCTGTTACCTCCTTGACAATTTAAAGAAATTGTGTTACTATAAGTACAGATGGTGAGAAGTAAATCCGGGGTAAGGTGGGACGGCTGCTTGCAGCGGTTCACTTGGGAAACCAAGTAAAGGACCTTCCGGGTTCTCACCATTTATTTTTCCATTTCCCACTACTTTCCCAGGCCACTTTCTCTCTGAATACCGCCTCAAATCGGCTATCTCCTTGCCTGCAGCGATACAAGACTGCACCAGCTACAAAATCCGTCAATCCTACCCCTGCATCAAGATTGCTGTCACCATGGGTGATTGCTACCAGTCTGCCTGCTTTCTCGGCGATAAAAGCGTCAAAAGCTCCCCTTCTTTCGGCCAGGTCAAAGTGGGAATCAATGATCACCGGCGCTTTGGGGTATCGTCTCAAGCACTCTGCCAAGAGCGGCCACACAAGTCTGGCATAGTTTTTCGGTGTATCTGCTATAACCATATCCCCTTTCTCCAAGACAAATGAGAACAGCTCCACTTTCTGTTCCCCCAAGCGTTCTAAAATCCTTTGCCTTGTCTTATCTCCAATCGAACGAAATTTGAACTCGGTTATCTTCCTCTCTTTTTTCTGCTTGCCCTTGGCCATACGAAGCCTTCGCCTTTCCTTGCTGATAATCCTTCCCAGCTTAGCATCATGTTGCTCGGCGACCAACGCTGCTACTACCACGAAAGGGTCGTTAGGGTCGGTTAAGTTGCCGGATTCGTCTATGTAGATCACTGGGTTGAGGATGGTCATGCTTTCATGTCCTGGTTAGATAGTCCATGGTCAAGTGGTCATTGGTCGGGCCCGCCTCTGCCACCAGATGAGAATCCCACCAAGGGGGATTAGTCCAAGGAGAGCGATGGCGCCGATGTTGAGAGCGGAGCCAGCGGGCAGAGGGGCAGGGGTGCTGGTAGCAGTGACCGTCGGAGAGGGAGTGAGCGCGGGGGTGGGAGAAGGAGTGTTCGTTGTTGTCAGCGTCGGCGTGTTCGTAGCTGTATATGTAGCAGTGGGCGATGGCGTCAGAGTAGTAGTGGGCGTAGCGGTGGGTGACGGCGTCTCGGTGGGCAGGGGCGTCGGCGTGGCAGTAGGCAACGGCGTCTCGGTGGGCAGGGGTGTCGGCGTAGCGGTGGGAGGGGGTGTGGCGGTGCTGGTGGACATCACCGTCGGCGTTGAGGTAGGTTGGAGGGAGCCACGAGCCGAAGGCGGGCCCTCCTCGACCAACAGCAGGGGGCTGCCACCGATGAAACAGCCGCTGGGATCGCTGCAGAGCGCACCAGCCAGAGTCAGAACATACTTACCATCGTCCGGGGTCAGCGCCCAACTCTGCCCCTCTTTGTTCACCAGTATAGCCTGCGGTGCTATAGCCTGCACAGCTATCGTTTGGGTCACAGACGAGCGATTCCAGAGCACAGTGGTCGTCCTCTCTCCCCGATCAATGGTGACTTGATCAATGTCCCCCCGGCGGACCAGGCTGGCCTGGCGGTAACCCGCGAAGCAGGTCGTCACCACCTGGTAGGCATAGAAGGCCGGGCGGAGGCTGCCATCGGCTCGGACAAGGCCGTATGGTTCGGGGTTGGCGTTGACGTCGCCGGGTTTGTCAATCATCTTGTAGATAGCGATGCGCTCGACTCCGGCCGCCAGACCTAAAGCGCAGGCCTGGATGATGTACGATGCCTGTTCGTCCAGACTGATCACGAAGCGGGGATCGTGCACTGGACGGCTGGGGTCATGCGAAGGTGCGGCGTTGGTCTCGTTGATCCAGATAGGCTTGTCCAGGCCGTGCTCCTGCATCGCCTGGCGGAAGAAGCTGGTGATCTCGTAGACGGTCTGAGGCTTGAAGTAGATGTGCAGGGTAACGACGTCGAAATAGTGGTTGTGCTGTGGAGCAGTGGGGTCCTGGGCGACGACGTCCAGAAACCGCTCGAAGTACTGCCTGCGGCCATAAACCCAATCCCACCAGTAGGTCAGCCCCGTCAGGTGGATGACGCAGTTGGGGTTAGCCTCCTTGGCTGTCAGATAGGCTACCTTCAGCAATTGATAGTAGTCCTCTACCGAACCAGCCCAGGTATGGCCGACATGTTCTTCGTCCCAGACGTCGGGCTCGTTCCAGATGATCCAGTGATCAATGCGGCCCGCGTAGTGGCTCACCACGCGCCTGACGAAGGCTGCCCACAGGTTGTTGGGATCGTCGTGGGGCAGGTAGAGACCTCGGGGCACGCCTCGGAGAGGCTCGCCATCGGTGGCCCAGGGGGGAGTGTTATTGAGCAGCCCCACCACCTCTCGGCCCTGGGCTCGCTCCCTGTCCAGGATCTCGTCGGGGAAATATTGCCCATTCCAGTCGTCTGGTCCATCGGGTTGCAGTTGATGCCACCAGAAGAGTATCCGTTCCCAACCCACGCCGGCCAAAGTGGCCTGATCGGGAGCTTCGTAGGCCTCCACCACTCCGAAGCGAGGGTCAGGTGGCGCTGAGGCGAAGACCGGCTTGCTAATCCAGATATGTGGGATCAATAACCCAAGGCAGACTAAGGCCGGGAGTGCTTTCTTCAACATTTGTTCTCCCTACATGAACTTCGGGGCTTAGTCCTGGTGAAAATGGATCATCGCACCGCGGAAGCCGAGGGCGGCTTCCAGCATAGATTCGGGCAGAGTCGGGTGGGCGTGGGTTGTCCAGGCCAGGTCGTCTGCCGTGGCGCCCACCTGCACCGCCAGCGCGCCTTCCGCGATCAGGTCGGTGACGTGCACTCCCATCAGGTGAACGCCCAACACGCGCCCGCTGCCAGCCTCGCACACCAGCTTGACCAGCCCCTCGGTCTCACCCAGGATTTGGGCCCGTGGGTTGGCCGAAAACGGGAATCCCATCACCTCGACGTCCGCTCCCTGGGCACGGGCCTCGGCCTCGGTCAGGCCGACGCTGGCGACTTCGGGGCGGGTGAAGATCACGCTGGGCACCGAACGGTAGTCCACGGCGCGCTGGCTGCCGGTCACGTTCTCGGCCACCACGCGGCCATCAACCATCGCCCTGTGCGCCAACATCATCCCGCCAACGGCATCGCCGATGGCCCACACGTTGGGGAGATTCGTCCTCAGGTACTCGTCCACAGCGATAGCGCGGCCGTTCATCTTTACGCCAAGCTCAGCCAGCCCCAGGCCGCTGGTATTCGGCCAGCGGCCCACTGCGACCAGCACGCGCCCACCCTCGACAGAGGCTTCACCTTTGGCTCCGGCGAAGACGATGCGCAGCCCACTCTCAAAGGGTTCAATCGCCTGCACCTTTGCCCCAGTGTGGATGGTCATCCCGCGCCGCCGCAAGGTGACCGCCAGCCGCCTGGCGAGCGACTCGTCTGTTCCCCCCGGCAACAGCGTCGGCATCATTTCCAGGACTGTCACCCGACTGCCCAGCGCCTCGTAGATACAGGCGAACTCCAGCCCGATAACACCTCCACCGATGACGATCAGGTGCGCCGGGACGTCGGCGATGTTCAAAGCCTCCGCGCTGGTCATCACCCCCGGCAAATCCAGGCCAGGAATGGGCGGTCGAGCCGTGACGGAGCCGGGCGCAAGGACCACGTGCCGGGCTGAAATCTCCGCAGCGAGGTTCTCCGCCGCCTCCCCCGCAGCGTCGGTGACGCGCAGCGTGTCTGGGCGGACGAGGCGTCCTTCGCCCCGTACCAGCGTGACTTTGCGCTTCTTCAGCAGTTGTTCCACGCCGCTAACCAGTCTGTCCACGGCTGCCTGTTTGTAGGCCATCAGCGACGGCAGGTCGGGCAGCGCGCTGGGAATGGAAACGCCGAACTCAGCAGCCCGTCGGGCCTTGAGCAACAGTTCGGCGGAAGTGGTCAGGGCCTTGGTGGGGATGCAGCCGACGTTCAGGCAAGTCCCGCCCACGCGCCCCTTCTCGATGAGCGCCACGCGGGCGCCGAGTTGGGCAGCTCGCAGCGCAGCCACGTAACCACCCGGCCCGGCGCCCAGGATTGCAAGATCATAAAAGTCAGACAAGTCGTCCTCCATTTCTGGCTATGATTCATTACCCGACATGGCGATCAGAAACCAGGTTTTTCGCTTGATAAGGCATTCCTGGGCGTTCCAGAACGTCCAAAATGCAATCACTGACTTGGTTCAGATGACAAAAAACCTGGTTTCTCTCCATACGTCGAGGGCTGACTCACCAGCCGGTGAGGCAGGTCGAGCGTATCAACGCCGTACACGTTTCGGCGATGGGCTACCTGTGATGGGAACCACGACCAGAAGCATCAAAATCGTGGTCGTCACCGCCGAGCCGAGGCACCAGCTACAAATGGCGCGAACGACGAAAAGCTCCAGACAGGTCAGGTAAATGGAGAAAATAGCGCCAAAGAGGGTCCCCCCCAACAGCCCCAGCGCCGACAGGTTAGCCCATCGTCCGACCAGGTGCCTTTGCCCTACCCACAATGCACCGATGGCCAGGTAGTACAGCACGCCCAGCACAGCGACGGGGATTCCCAGCATCAGGGCGTAGGAGCTGGTTTGCACGATGTTGCACTCGCCGATAGGCCCGCAGAGAGCTTCGACGTGGGTGATTTCCACGTAGGCCAGGTAGGTGGCGATCACCAACCCCACCAGGTCCAGGATGGGGATGGCCCATATTTTGGCATAGATAAGTGTTCTGCGGCCTGACTGCAATAGCTGGCCCAGGAGCTGCCGGGTAGTCACAACACGCCAGGCAGCGTAACCCAGGACGGCCGCCATTCCCGCCAGCACCACCCAGGCCAGGGCAAAGCCCACCGGGTCTGGAGGCGGCGATTGGGCCTCGACGGGCTGAAGCCCCTCGCTGCCGATGGTCATCTGGGCCTCGGAGGGTGCCTGGGCCAGACCAGGGATGTCAGGCCAGCCGATGCCGCCGGCGGCCAGCCCGTCTTCGACCAGGGCCGGAAATTGCTCCGGGATTTCGCGGCCGCCCACCAGCACTACGTCGCCGATCACCAGCGTGGGCACGCCTTGCCGCTCACGCGGAATCTGGTATCGCTCGACAGTCGCCTGGTAGAGTTTCAAGCCAGCCGACTGAGAGGTGTCAATCCCCACAATCTGGAGCCGGTCGCCGTAGTCACCAGCCATCGGCGACAGCAGCTCGTCAATGACCTGATGGCAAGCGGGACAGGTAGGGGAGCGAAAAAGAATAGCCTGTACCACCGGCTCGTCGGGCGACTGCGCGGCGGTAGCGAGCGGAATCGCCAGACAGTCCAAGATTAACAGGATAACGAACAGCAAAAGCAGTTTTCTCATACGCAAAGCCTCCTCGGTTTTTCTTTTGCTTCCTCATTTACGACCACGAGCTGGTAGCAGGCATAGACAAAGTGAACTATTTCCCGCCTTATTACAGCGACAACCCCAGCCAGGCAAAGACGCCGGGCAGCCATGATCGTTCACCTCCCGTGCGTAGTTGACGCAAAAGTAGGCGCGAAGGGTGCACTTCCTGCTCAAGGGGCAATTATAATGCAAAAAGCAGCAAAAGACAACTTGCAGCCACCGCGCTCGTGAATCTCTAATCACAAGACCTTGGAGGTCTGTGGAGGCCTCCAAGGTCTTTTCGATTAGATCAACTGCATTTTCACAGGTCTACAGGAGAGCTATGACCAGCTAAGCGGCCAGCCCTGCAAAGAGAAGAGCCATCCCCAATTTGAATGAAACCAGCAAGAGCAACAGTATTAGCATCAGTGCAGCCTTTTGTCTCACAATACCCAGACTTACTCCTCCTATCAGACCAGCAACGTCTGAACAAAGCGCGCCAGACTGAAAAGCCCAGCGCCGATGAACGTCCAGGCGGCCGCTTTGCGGACTAGCAGTTCGGCTCGCCCCAGCAGATTGAGCCCGGCCGCCGCCCGCTCCAGTCCCAGCGCCAGCGGCACGCCCAACACCAGAACCGGCACGCTCGTGCCAATCCCAAACAGCAGCGGCAGAGCAAGCCCGGTGGCTGAACCGAAGGCCATCGGGATCAAGATGCCAAAGTAGAGAGCGGCGCTGTAAGGACAAAAGGCCAGGGCGAACAGGAAGCCCAGGAAGAAGGCCCCAACCCCACGCCACCGTGCGACTCTCTCCTGGAGCTGCATGAGCAACCCGGAACCCGCTGTCAAGTTGAGCCGGATCACGTCCAGCAGCACCAATCCCACCAGGATCAACAACGGCCCCAGGCCGACGTCGGCCACGTTTTGAAGGCTGCCGGCCAGTCGGCCCACCCTCGCCCCAGCCATCAACACCACCAGCCCCACCAGGCCATAAGCTATCGCCCGGCCCAGGGTGTACAACACGCCGCTCGCCGCCACCGCCCGGCGGTCGGTGAACTGCTGGGCTGTGTAGCTCAGCGCCGTCACGTTGGTCGCCAGCGGACACGGCCCGATGGATGCCAGCAACCCGACCAGGAACGCAGCCAGAAACGGCACATTGGTTGCGGTGATGATGTCCTGAATCCAGGAGCCGAAGTCCATTACTGGCCTCCGTAAGCGGTGTTGATCTTGTCGCGCAGCAACGCCATGAACCTCGCCTCGTCGCTCAGTGTGAGCCAGATGTCGCTTACAAGCCAGGTGTACTCGATTCCATCCTTCACGACACCCAGGTAGAGGGACGAGCTCAAGGCATCGTACTTCTGCGCCAGGACTGCGTTTTGCGGCTTCTGAATGTCGGCCACCACCAGGCTCATCTCGCCGCTCTCGATCCGGTCGGTGAAGTAGGTATCGAACGTCTTGCGGATCAGCCGTTCAGCTTCGATGCAGCTTGCACAGCGCTGGGTGCGATGGAAGTAAGCCACCTCGACGTGTTCCGCCTGGCCGGGGGGAAGCTGGTCCAGGTCATTGATTGGCTGGACCGACATATCGGAGCTTGTTGCCGAATTGGCGGCCGCCACTGTTGCGGACTGATCAGGCCGCGCTCCGATCAGCCACAGGCCAGCGCCGATGACCACCAGTGCGACCAGTACGATAGCTGCTATGAGCCAGGTCTGGCCTTTTCCAGACCGGGCCCGGGTTGCTGCTCGAGTTGTGGAAGATCGTGGCTTTGTTCGACGTTCGGTCATGACATCCTCCTGGATGGATTGGGTACAGGGTCAAACTTCAGGTAAAAACGGCCATACCCTGCAATGGCAAACCTTAGTTCCGTAGCCTGGGGGTCCAGTCCTGCCCGGATTTCTTTAGACAGATAGACCTCGATGTCTTCGGCCATGAATCGGATATAATCCTGCTCGTTTTCGGGTTTGTCCATCAGACCTGATGGGGTCACGTAGGCTGTTCATCAGTCCACCACGGTCATGCGGCTGGCAATGTTGATGATGCCACCGTGATCCCGGATGTACTGCTTGGCCCAGCCGGATGCGATTCGAGCTTCTTTCACGCGAGTCCTCTTACCCCTCAAGTTCCAATTGAGCCACAGCCGAAGTCACCCAGCCCCTGACTTCAGCCTTCGACGGAATGCGACCACCACACATCAGTCGCTCGTTGATTACCAACCCTGGCGTGAACATCAGACCGTACTTCAGAAACTCCCCGCGATCAGTCACATGCTGCACGGAGGCCTCGGGGGAGTCGTTCCCCAATTCCGCCTCCAGTTCCTCCAGGGTATCCACCACCACCTGGAAGACTCGCTCGCAGTTGATGCAGCCAGGGCCCAGAACCTTGATACTGAGTGCCAATTTGAACCTCCTGTAGAATTTATTTCACTTCGATGGTCGGCTCGACCTCGATCTCCGACTTCACCGAGTTAGCGACCAGACTGTACTTCTGTGCCGACTGCAAGGCACGACGCACGCGCGCTTCGATGACCGCCGGGTCATCCTCCCCCGCCGCGACCTGGACAACCGGCCAGAGGCGGACGTGGGTGAAAGTCTCCGTCCGATCCAGCTCGATCAGCTTGGTGCCTTCGGCGCGGCAGGTGTACGACAGCAACTTAAGCTTGAACCGCTCAGTCGCCCAGATGAACATCATCATGATGCAGGTATTGACTGCTGCCACGAAGGCATCTTCGGGAGTAAGCACGCCGGGGTAGCCCTGGGCGTCGGGCGGGGCGGAAAAATCCATCTCCGGACCATTACCCATGACGATACGCCCCCAGTGCTCCCCCTTCCACGAAACTGTGGTGTGGTAGGTTGCCGTGCGGCTCATGTCGGAACCTCCTGTTTCTCGCTGAAAGCCGCGTATTCACGCCGCAGTGCCTTCGCGTAATCTTCCTCCCCCTCTTGCAGGATAGGATTGTAGATCTTCACCACCTCCAGCAGCTCGCGCGCCGTGCCATCACCGGGCGTTTTGCCGGCCTGGTGAAATTGCTGGAAAATGAGCGGCAAGGCAATCAACGTGACGACGCGCCCATCCACGGCGACTTCCTGGATAGGGATGCCCGATCCGCACGCGCAGGTAGCCTGAACCGCCTCTTCGAGTTCGGACGCCTCGGCCGATTCCGTGAACGTCCCAGCGCGCTGACCGGCCGGCTTGCCCAGGAGTTGATCCACCAGGTCCGCCACCCGCTCTGCCGTGGCTTCGACGGCCTGCATTCCTGCTCCGCTCAGCCGCCGTGCGCTGCCCAAGCCTGCCCTTGCAGCCACATCAGTGACCACGACGCTGGCAGCGGGTTTACCAGAATACATCTCAGTGGCAAGGGCAGCGCAGCGTTTGTCGCAACCGTCCACCGCCACCGTCGGATAAAAGCGGGCGAAGGCGCGATCCCCTTCCCCTCCGGCCAGGAAGAGCGGCAGGCAGATGGTCACGGTGTCGGCAGGGCGCAGTTGCTCCAACACCTTCAACGCCGCCAGGCGCGTCACGGTGCCCTCCGGCAGTTCTTCGCCGGAACAGGCCACGATTCCCACTTTCTTCTTCGGCAGGTCAGGCATTTTCCCCTCCATCATCTCTGGAAAGACTGTCCACGACAGCGACGATTTCTTCTGCCAGCACGTGGGCCAGTTTCTGCCCAGCCTCGTTGAGTTCAGCGATGCCCTGCGGCTTGAGCTGGCGATGGCGGCGGTAAGCGTTGAGCACGGCGAAATCCTGCGCCACCGTCCCGCCGCTCTCTTCCACCATCTTGGTCGCACAGGCCAGCTTGCAGCCGTCAATCGTCACCGCCGGGCTTCCGGCCACCGCCGCGCGCGCCTCCTCGTCCCCCAACACCAGCAGGGAGAGCGCCACCAGTTGCGCGTCGTCAGGCCGCAGGTCTTCGGTCACTTCGTAGGCCGCCTCGCGGCTCACGGTGCCGTAGGTTTTTCCAATGCCGCTGCACGGCATGATCACCACCTTTCGCCTACCCTCACTCACAGTCTCTTGGCCTCCTCTTCGGCTTCTTGCTTCATCACGAGAAAGTAAGCCTGGGAGTCGAGCAGCCGGGCGCGGTCGGACTCCCAATCACTGGCCTCGATCACGGCCAGCCAGCCTTCGCCGTACGGGTCCTGGTTGATAACTTCCGGCGCGACCTCCATGGCCGGGTTGACTTCCACCACCCTACCGGTCACGGGCAACGCCAGGCTGATGTTAGCCTTGATGGTCTCGATCACAGCTACCTCATCGTCGAAGGCCAGTACCGTACCCTCTGGCTTGACTTCGACGAAGGCAACGTCGCCGCTGCGTTGCTGCAGGAAGTCCGAGAGCCCGATTCGAACGCGGTTGCCCTCGGCCTGCGCCCACACTCCTTCGCTGTGGTAGTAACGGTCGGTAGCGACCCTGAAAGTGAACTTGTCTACGGTGAGTTCAAGAAACTCAGACATATTTGATTGCGTCATCGAGTCTGACTTCATGCGGTATCAGATGCTCCTTTCGTTGGTGATGTATTTGGGAACTGCGTCGCTGGCCCGGCCTGCCTGAGGGGTGCTGGCCGGGTGGTAATGGACGTAAACTTGACGCAGGAGCTCGATGCGCTGGTACAGAGTATGCTCCACTTGCGAGGCGATCTCGTCGCCGGCAGCGACACTCAATGAGCCATCAACCCCGATGGTGACGTTGACAAGCAGGTACGGGCCAAACCGGTGAGCGTGGATTTCCTCGACCTGTTGCACTCCCGGAATTTCGCCCAGCAATGCGGTGATCTGCTGAGCCAGCGACCGACCAGGCACGGTGTCCATCAGGTCGGCAGAGGACTGGCGCAGGATCTCGATGCCTGTGCGCAGAATCACCAGCGCGACCAGCGCCCCGGCCAGTGGGTCTACCCAGGGATGGCCCATCCGGCCCAGAAAGATGCCGAGGGCCGCTGCTGAGGCAGAGAACACGTCGTTGCGGTGGTCGTAGGCCAGCGCCAGCACGGCGGCATTCCTCGTCTGTCGGCCGATCCGTTGGGTGAAGACGGTCAACCCCAGCTTGAGGGCCACGGTGAGCAATGCTGCCCACAAGGCGCCAATCGTGGCTCCGCCGAAGTCGCCTTGCCCGGCCAACAGATCGTACACATTGTTGACCGCGTTCCAGAAAATGGCCACGGCGGTAGTGATGACAAACGAGCCTACGACCAGAGCAGCGATGCTTTCCAATTGGCTGTGGCCGTAGGGATGCTCGGCGTCGGCAGGCTCGCTGGCCTTCCGCATGAACACGCTGACCACAATGCCGTAGGCCACGTCGGAGGTGGAGTTGATGCCGTCGGCGAGCAGGGCGGGACTGTGGCCCCAAATGCCGATGGTCGTTTTCAGGGCAGCCAGAAAGATGTTAGCCACCAGCCCAAGACTGACAGCCAAAATGCTTTTGCGTTCTCTCTGCTCTGAGTCCATATCAAGCCGCAACGTTTTCCAGGGCAGCGAGGGCCTGGCGGGCCGCGTTCAACTGGTTGTGAACGATGGAACCCATCAGATCCAGCACCTGGAACACCAGCTCGTCCGTCACGCGATACATCATTCGCATCCCGTCACGTCGCGCTACTACCAGGTTGCTGTCGCGCAGAACAGCCAGGTGCTGGGAGATGTTGGCCTGACTCGCCGTCAACTCTGGCTCCATCTCACAGACACACTGCTCTCCTCCCCGCAGCATCTCCAAAATGCCAATGCGGGTGGGATGAGCCAACGCCTTGGCAGTTTTGGCCTGTAATCTGTAAGCACGAGTATCCATATCCCACCCATCCCTTCTAAACTATATTAGGATAATCGAATATAATTATAGCGTAATATCACAATCTGTCAAATGGGGTTGCCGTGGGTTTAGAACACGGATGTGCAGGATTTGCGGATTCTTCCTCTTTCGTCTCAACCCACGCCACTTGATCCGTTAATTCTAGCAATCCGCGTTATCCAACTTCCAATCTCCTGATCCGTTAATCCTAGCAATCCGCGTTCTCCAACTTCCAATCTCCTGATCCGTTAATCCTGCCAATCTGTGTTCTCTCCTTCGACAGGCTCAGGACACCGCAACAAAAAACCCCTCGCTTGCCAAATGGCATTCGAGGGGCGTCTGTCTCTGCCGACCAGGGTCAGTCCCCGGCCACCGGCAGGGTGAAGGTGAAGGCGGCTCCCTGCCCAACTTCGCTTTCCACCTCGATCCGCCCACCGTGGGCCTCCACCAGTTGCCTGGCGATGGCCAGCCCCAGCCCCGTTCCACCCGTGGCCCGCGATCGCGACTTGTCGGCCCGATAGAAGCGCTCGAAGATGTAGGGTAGGTGCTCAGGGGGGATGCCCTCGCCGGTGTCACTGATGCTGAGCTCGACCTCCGATTCCCTCGCCTTGGCCGTGACGATGACCTGCCCGCCTGAGGGCGTGTGGGTCAGGGCATTGCTCAACAGGTTGCCTAATACCTGCCCGATCCGCTGGGGATCAACGTTCACCAGGGGGAGATCCTCCGGCAGGTCAGCCTGCAAGGCAATACCCTTGGCTGCCGCCTGGGCGCGGGCAGCGTCCGTGGCTTTATTCACCAGGTCGGCCGGAGCCACCGATTGGCATTTCAGCCTGAGCTGCCCTGCTTCGGCCAGAGCCAGCTCCTGCAGATCGTCCACCAAGCGGGTCAGAAGCATGGCCTCTTCGTGGAGGGAATCAACGACTTCCCGCTTCGGCTCAACTACGCCGTCCTGCAGGGCCTCCAGATAGCCCCGGATATTGGACAGGGGGGTGCGCAGATCGTGGGCCACGTCGCTCACCATATTGCGGCGCAGGTCTTCGAGCCGGGTCAGCCCGTTGGCCATGGCGTTGAAGGCCTGGGCCAGCTCACCGATCTCGTCCTCGGATTGCACCTCCACCCGCTGGCTCAGGTCACCCCTCTCCATCCGCCGGGCGGCGGCCGTCAAGGCCTCCACCGGCCTCAGGATGCGGCGCGAAAGGCCCAGGGTGAGAAGCACAGCAGCCAGGCCAGCAGCCCCAGCAGCCAGCAGCAAGGCGCGGTTGATGCCAGCTAAGAATGCCTCTCTCTGAGGATCATCAGCCGGGCCTAGAGGATTGACATAGACAGCGCCCACCGGCACCCCACGGTCGAGGATAGAAGCAACCGGTTCAGTCCAGTCCCGGGCCACAGTCTGCCCTACTAGCTTTTCAGCGGAGTCAGCGACGACCTGCCCCTCTCCATCGGTCAGGACGACCCGCTCCCCCGTTATCTGTCCCATCTGCTCCACCAGGGGTTGAACGCCAGACCAATTTCGGTTCTGCATGTAGTACCCGGCCAGAAACACCTCGAACCGCTGGTGACGAATCATCCCGCCGCGCTCTACATAGCGCTGAAACTCGCCGATGGTGACCCGGCTGGCCAAGAAAGCCACCACTCCCACAGCCACTACGATCACCAGGATCAACGCCACGAGCACCCGAAAGCGCAAACTGTGGAACAACATCTTAATCTTGCCCCTCAGCGAATTTGTAGCCCATGCCGTAGACGGTCTTGATATAGGTCGGGTTCTTGCGGTCCGGCTCGATCTTCTGGCGCAGGTTCATCACGTGGACGTCTATCGTGCGCTCGAACCCCTCGAAGTCGTAGCCGAAGACCAGGTCCAGTAGCTCCAGCCGGCTGAAGGCCCGCCCCGGCTCCCTGATGAGCACCTCCAGCAGCTTGAACTCAGTAGGGGTAAGACCGACAGGCTTTCCCCCTACCTGAACCTGGTGGCGAACGAAGTCCACCAGCAGATCGTCAAAACGCACCTCTGAGGGACCTTCGTACTCCCCCTCGCTGACTCGACGCAGCACCGCCCGCACCCTGGCCAACAACTCCCGCGGGCTGAAGGGCTTGGTCACGTAGTCGTCAGCCCCCAGGTCCAGCCCGATGAGCTTGTCCGCTTCGGTGGTCTTGGCCGTGAGCATGATGATGGGCACCTTGTTGCCCTCGCCTCGCAGGAGACGGCAAATATCGAGCCCATCTATGCCCGGCAGCATGAGGTCCAGGACCAAGAGGCCCACCTGCTTCTGACGGGCCAGCTCCAGGGCCTGCAAGCCGTCGTAAGCGGTCAGCACCCGGTAGCCATCCTTCTCCAGATAGGCCCGCACCAGGTCTACGATCTTTCGATCATCGTCTACTACTAAGATTTTGGTTCTGGCCACGTTCACTCCGCACCAAACAAATCGCGTCTCCGGTGTACTCCCGTTCCCATTACCCCAGAGCCGAAAACCATCAACTGACTGAGGCCCAGGCTGTTCTCCCGGTGCTCAGGTGCCCCGAGCTCTGTAGACCCAGCAGGATCCAAATTCTGAGCAGAGCGAGTTCCCACGCCGTTCGGCTGAGCTCCGACGAAGCCCGCGAACTCAAAACTGCTACTAAAGGGCGTCCCCGCCCCGCCCAAAGGTGGTTCGGCCACGAAATCGGGGCGAGGACGCCCTTCAACAACAGGGTATAGAGCTGTTTGAGCAGTATACAAGTTACTCGTACCGCAGCGCATCAATGGGATGCAGTGTAGCGGCTCGGCTGGCAGGATAGAGGCCGAAGAAGAGGCCCACGGCGATGGACACGCTCAAGGCCATGATCACGCTGTCGGGGGTGACCAGGGCGCGAGTGCTCCCCATCAGAGGGGCGACCACCTGCGCGCCGCCGTAGCCCGCCAGGACGCCGACCAGCCCTCCTAGCAAAGTTAGCGCTATGGCCTCCACCAGGAATTGGGTCATGATGTCCCGCCGCTTGGCTCCCACTGCCTTGCGGATGCCGATCTCTCGCGTCCGTTCCGTCACCGAAACCAGCATGATGTTCATCACGCCGATACCTCCTACCAAAAGGGAAATCCCGGCGATGCTGCCTAGAAGCACGGTAAAGGTCCCCATGGTCGCTTGCACCGTCTCCACCATCTGCGTCGCATTCTGGATGGTAAAGTCATCGGCTTGACTCGATGTCCGGCCATGGCTGGCCCGCAGGATAGCGGCCAACTCGGCCTGGGCCCGCTCCATCTGGTCCGCCGAGGTCACCTGCACGCTGATGTTCCCCAACGACGTGTTGCCCGCACCGCCAAACTTGAGCTGCGCCGTGCTCAAAGGGATGAACACCTGGTCGTCCGCGCTCTGGAAACCAGTGCTCCCCTTGGCGGCCATGATGCCCACGACCTGATAGTTCTGGCGGTTGATCTTGACCGTCTTGCCCAGGGGGTCAACCAGATCCCCCAAAAGCTCCTCCACCACTGTCGCCCCCAGAACGACCACCTTGGCGCGGTTGGTGAGGTCCAGACTCTCAATGAAGCGCCCTCGTTCAATTTGACAGTTGGCCACCGTCAGGTACTCCGGAGTGACCCCCAGCACCGTCGTCTGGTAGTTCTCACCACTGTAGGCCACCTGTTGACCCCGTGCTGAGTACTCAGGCGCAATGGCAGATATGGAAGTGGCCAGGGAAGCGATGGCCTCCACATCGTCGTTGGTCAGGCTCGCGGCGCTGGCGCTCCCGAAGGATCTGCCCCGGAAGAACATCGCTCCCGGCGAGATGGTCAGCATGTTGGCGCCCAGGCTCTCAAACCGCTCCGCCACCTGGGCCTGGGCGCCGGCACCGACGGCCACCAGGGAGATGACCGCCGCCACGCCGATGATAATGCCCAGCATCGTCAGCCCGGAACGCAACTTATTGGCAACCAGTGACCGCAAGGCCACCTGCACGCTTGCTATAACGTTCATGGCCCTATCTCCACCCTCATCTCCCTCCCGCCGCCGGAGATGATGCCACCACCCCCAACAAAGCCAGGAAATTGCTCCTGCGTAGCCTGGTACTCGACCACCACGCGATCCCCTTCGATCAACCCCGACACGATTTCGACGTACGTGCCGTCGCTCAACCCCACCTGCACCGGCGTCGCTACGGCTGTCCCCTGTGGCGTGTCCTGCACCATCACCACGGGGCCCTCTTCGCTCTGCTGCACGGCCATAGCCGGCACCAACAGGGCGTTCTCGCGCCGCCCCACCACGATGTTGAGGTTAGCGGTCATGCCCGTCTTGAGGGCCACGCCCTCCGCCCCCTCCAGGCTGACAGGCACCTCGTAGGTCAGGACGTTCTGCGAGAGTGTCCCTTGCAATGGCACCTCCAGTACCTGGCCCAAGAAGCTGAGGCCGGGAAAGGCGTCGAAAGTAGCCTCCACCTCCTGGCCGATCTCCACATTACTGATGTCGGTCTCGTCCACGATGGCTAACACCCGCAGGTTCGTCAGGTCGGCCAGGGTGACCACGATGGCGTTAGACGAGACCAAATCACCCTTCTCGGCTCCCACTGAGATGATCGTACCGTCAAAGGGAGCAACCATCGTCGCTGCCTCTAACGCGGCCTGGGCCCCTTCCAGATTCGCCTGGGCGCTGATGACCCTGGCCTGGGCCACCTCGATCTCCTTGGGGTCGGGGCCGGCCTCGGTTTTGGCCAGGGTGTCCTGGGCCTTGGCCAGGTTGTACTCGGCCTGAGCTACCTGGGCCTCGGCGCGGGTCACTTCAGAAGGATCGGAACCAGCTTCGATGTCGGCCAGGGTTTCCTGACCTTTGGCCAGGTTGTACTCCGCCTGGGCCACCTGGGTCTCAGCCCGGGTCACCTCCGAAGGATCGGGGCCAGCTTCGATCTCGGCCAGGTTCTCCTGAGCTTTGGCCAGGGTGTACTCGGCCTGGGTCACTTTAGTCTCGGCCCTGGTTAGCTCCAAAGCGGTGGGGCCGCCTTGGAGTTCGGCCAGGTTCTTCTGGGCGTCCTGCAACGTCTCCTCAGCCTGGGTGACCCTGTTCTGAGCACTGGCGAGGGATGATTCAGCCTGGGCGCGAGCGGAGGTCAGTCTCTCCTCGGCAGCCAACATGTTACTGTACTCCTGGTCAAGCTTTTGCTGGTCGATCTTTCCGTTCTCAAACTTTTGCTGGGCCTCCCAGTAGTTGTTCCGATACCAATCTGCTTCAGCCTCGAGGGTCCGAAGTTTAGCCGCGTTGTCCGGGTTATTTTGGACCACGACCAATTGGCTTTTGGCACTTTCCAGGTTTGCAGTCGCATCGCGGACAGCGATCTGGGCTACCTCAAGGTCGGGGTTGAGCAGAGTTTCCTGGCTGTCCTTGGCGTCCTCCAGGTCTGCCTCGGCCTGGGCCACCGCCAGTTCGGCCTGGGTCAGATCAAGCTCAGTGTAAGGGTTCTGTGCCTTCTCCAGGTTATCCTTGGCCTCGGCCAGGGCTAATTCGGCCTGGGCCACGGCCAGCTTGTCCTGGGTCAGATCAAGCTCAGTGTAAGGATCCTGCGCCTTCTCCAGGTTATCCTTGGCCTCGGCCAGGGCTACCTCTGCCTGGGCCACTGCCACTTTGGCCTGGGTCAGATCAAGCGCGGTGTAAGGGTTCTGGGCCTTATCCAGGTTGTCCTGGGCCACGGTGACATCGGCCTCGGCCTGGATCACCGCTCGCTCCAGGGCGGTGGGGTCAATGCGGGCCAGCACGTCCCCGGCCTTCACCTTCTGTCCTGGTGTGACGTTCAACTCGATCAGCTCGATTTTGTTGACGTCAAAGCTCAGGTCCACCCGGCGAGGGGCGTAGACCTCCCCGGTGGGAGAGATAGCCGCCACCAGGTTCCCCCGCTGCGCCGTGAACACCTGGGTCAAGTCAGAAGTCTCGCTGGCGCTGGTTGAGCGCCACTTTGGTACGAATACCACCCCTGCGGCAACGAGAACCACGATCAGAAGGGCAGGCCACCACTTTAACACACGCTTTAGTCGTTGCATCTTATTACTCTCCTCCTTGTGACTGATCAAGTCGAAACGCCCGTACAGACATGATGGAACGGGCGGTGACGCTGCCATCCTCGTTTTGAGGACCCGATACGACCACCATCTCGCCGACCTCCAGATCCCCCACGCCTACGGACATGTTCTTTTCGATCAGCGTGGTGTCGGCGGTCTGCACCCGGACGGTTCCCCCATCGGTGTTGATGACCAGGGAATCGCCCTCAATGGTCTCAATGGTGCCACTGATGCCACCGCCGAATTGCGCAGCGCCTCCCGGCGTTCCCTGGGTGATTATGCCTTGGCCAGGGAACTGACCGTCCCTGGCTCTCATCCGCTCCTGCATGAGACCTGTGACATCCTGACTGGCCTGAGACTTGCCGTAGGACATCCCCGCCCAAAAGGCGCCACCCCCTACGGCCACAACGAGTAATGCTACTGCTACCAAGATCCAAGTCTTCTTCATTAATTTCCTCCTCCTAATTTCTCATTTCTAACTTCTCACTTCTCATTTCTCATTCCGCATTTCTCTCTGCCAACACCGCCGCCAGCGTTGCCTCCGCGTCCAGGGGATTCTCCACCGGCTCATCGGCCACGATCTTGCCATCGAGCAATCGCACGATGCGCCGCGTGTGCGCCGCGATGTCGGGGTCGTGGGTCACAAAAGCTACCGTAATGCCCATCTCGCGATTCAATCGCTGAAAGATGGCCACGATCTCGGCCCCGGAACGGGAGTCCAGGTTGCCTGTCGGCTCGTCGGCCAGGATGATGTCCGGCTGGGTAGCCAGTGCGCGGGCGATGGCCACTCGCTGCTGCTCGCCGCCAGAAAGCTCATTGGGGCGGTGGTGAATCCGGTCCTCCAACCCCACCATTGCCAGCGCCTCCGTGACCCGCCGCCGGCGCTCTCGCCCGCTGATGCCCCGATAGACCAGCGGCAATTCCACGTTTTGGAGAGCCGTCGTGCGAGGCAGCAGGTTGAAGGTCTGGAACACAAACCCGATCTTGCGATTGCGGATCTCAGCCAGGGTGTTGTCGTTCAGCCGCTTCACGTCCACGCCATCCAGGTAATACTCTCCTGACGTCGGCTGATCCAGGCAGCCCAGCACGTTCATCATGGTGGATTTGCCGGAACCAGATGGCCCCATGATGGACAGCAGCTCGCCTGTGTCCACCTGCAATGACACCCCCCGCAGAGCATGAACTTCAATATTACCACCCATGCGGTAAATCTTTGTGATATCGCGTATCTCGATCAGTGACTTGTCAGACATTGCTCTCTCCTTCCCACGGCTTTATTATAGCAGACTCTTGTAAAGACCTGATGAAGAAGTGATGAAAGCCTGGTAAAGACAGGGCCTGGTTAGAGGCTCCCCTCCCTGCCTGGCCACTCCTCAGGCAAATGGAAGAGGGGAACAAAGCTGATACCTGGCTCCCCTCACTGATCCTCCCTTGACCCTTGGCTTCCTGAAAGACGTTCACTGTTCAATCGAGAAAGACTGAAGCACCTTCCAGATGGGGTCATTCTGATCGTAGTCCAACTCCCCACAGTAGCCCTGGTGAATGTATTGCCAGAGGATGATGCCGTCCACCCCCGCGTCGAAAGATCGCTGCATGAACTCCTCGATAATGGGCACCCTTTCCTCCAGGATTCCCTGGCGGAGGAGACGGCCGTTCTTTTTGTACGCCCGATGGTAGACCTCGGTGTAGAGAACGGGCAGGTCTAGTTCAGCGGCAATCCTCAACTCTCGCTCGTACCAGACGTCGGTCCAGACGTGAATCGTCACGGCGTCAATAGAAGGGAAACTGTGCATCTTGCGCCAGGCTTCCTCCCCCTGAGGCTGAGGCTCCCCGACCGAGATCATCCCCACGGCCACGGGCCGGCAGGGATCGAGCCTCTTTATCTCCTCAGAGGCTACCCTGGCCCACTCGACCAGCGAGTTGTAGCAAGACCGCGTCCCTCCCTCTGGAGCGCAACTGGGCTCCCCCATCAACTGCCACAAGGCCACCTCAGGATAGTCTCTCAGCCTGGTCACCACACTTCTCAGGTGGTCCATGTACTCGTCCCTGTATCCCGAATGAAACCAGGCTTCGCTCTTGGTGGGATAGTCGGCCGCCATGTAGCCCTCGAGGACGATGATGAACTTCAGGCCGTACTTGCCGCCCAGACGGATCAGCCGCTCCACCCGATCGAGGTCCCGCGCCTGCTCAGGAAAAACGGGGATGCGGACGGTATTTCCGGAGCGAGACAGGAAAGAAAGTATCTCCTCCCACTGGTCCTCCGGAAACCACTCTTCGAGGATGTAGGCCACGTTCATGCCTATCAACCGAATCTCCTGACCATTGAAAGTGAGCTTATCGCCAGTCCTGACCACGCGATCAGTACAGAGCCCTCTGGGTTTGGTAAACAGCGGTAGAAATACCTTCTCCTTTTCGACCAGCTCCGCTTCTCCCACGAGCACCAGGGGAAAGATAAGCTTGCTTCCATCCTCGGTTTTATTTGCCCGTGTGACTGGATACCTCGCGGAGAGTTCGCTCTTGCTTCCGGGATCATACTGCTCGGAAGAGAAGACAGAGGAGACAGAAGTGGCCACAGAGGGCAGGGGGTCTGGATTCGGCTTTTCGTGGGTCGGATTAGACAGGGCCAGAGCGCAGCCTATCGTAACCATCGAAGCCAGAATCACTGCGGCCAGAAACCAGGTTTTTGGCCCCTTCGTTTCCCAGATGTGTGCCATTGCTGGCATCTTCAATACCCCAAGAGGCACTTTTGAGCGAAAAACCTGGTTTCTCTCACTTTGTCCAAACTCCAATTTCATCTGCTAAACCTCACTGACCCAGTACCGAACCCACAAAATCCCTCTGCCCTCTGGCGAAGTCCTGGGCACTCACGGCCCTCTTGCCCGCCAACTGCACCTCGCCCAGCAGCAGAGCCCCCTCCCCGGTGGCAACAGCCAGCCCCTCATCCAAAGCCATCACCTGTCCCGGCTCCCCCTCGCCCGACCACTGGGGCAGCGCCTCGGCCCCGAGCACCTTGAGCAGCTTGCCTCGCCAATACGTATAGGTGCCGGGCCAGGGATGATAGGCCCGGCTGCGCAGCCAGATCTCGACGGCCGACTGAGACCAGTCTATCAGACCATCCTGCTTGGCGATGATGCGGCTGTAGGTAGCCTGGCTGTCGTCCTGAGATTGAAGCTCAATCTCGCCCGCCAGCCAGCGGGGCAAAGTGTCCATCAGCAGATCAGCCCCCAACTGAGCCAGCCTGGCGCTCAGCGACTCTCGCGTATCCTGGGGGAATATAGAACAGGTGGCCTGGGACAAGGTAGGCCCGGTGTCCATTCCCTCATCCATCAGCATAATAGTAACCCCCGTCTCCTCTTCACCAGCCAGGATGGCTGCGGCAATAGGCGCCGCTCCCCGGTACCTGGGCAGGAGCGAGGCGTGGACGTTGAGGCAACCCCTGGGTGGGATGCCCAGCACCGCAGCCTTTAATATCTGGCCATAAGCCGCTACCACCATCACCTCAGGCGCCAGGGCTCTCAGCTCGGCCACGACGTCGGGCCGACGCAGGCTGGGCGGCTGCAACACGGGCAAATCGTGGGCCAGGGCCACAGCCTTCACCGGTGGAGCCTTCACCTTACGGCCCCGTTTCGCCCGTCGGTCGGGCTGGGTGACCACTCCCACGATCTCGTATCGTCCGATCAGGGCCTTCAAAACGGACACCGCAAAATCTGGCGTGCCCATAAAGACCAGTCTTTCCATGACCTTCCCCCACAGTGATTGTATCACATTTTGAGCTATTGGGCAAGCTTCACCTGAAGGGGTGATAGGAGCAGTCGGTCGGCCACGGCCTGACCATCCTGAAAGATGGGCAGCCGTTGCATAGTGGCCGGGGAGTAGAAGCCCAACTCCACCTGATACTCTCCCCCCAGTGCGGTTGGCTCGACGGACAGGCTGTGCCATTGGATGAAGACGTCGCCCGGCTCCCAGCTCGTCGGTGGGACACTCAAGCCATCGTAGCTTCCCGCCACGACACTGTGGGCATCCAGTAGATGGACGAAGATGGCCAACGGCGGGTCCGCAGCCTGTAGAACCTGCCAATAGGTGAGCAGCTCGATGGTGTTGGGAGAATCTACTGGTATGTACTCGTAGCCCAGGAAGGCCACCTGCTGGTTGAAGTTGACCGGTGGAACGAGGGGGTATCGCCATCCCTGCGGCTCCCCAGGCGCTAACTCGACGGCCGGGCTCCAATAGATCTCTGAGCTCTGCTGCACAGACGAAGCATCCCAGCAAGATGGCCAGCAGGATAATCGGCAGGCGGGCCAGCAGGAGAATCTGATCGGCGTCGCAGTTGCCGTGCCAGAGGAGCTGGGTAGCGAAGGCAATGGTGTGAGCCTGCTCCCAGGCGGGGCTGTCGGTGGGCAGTTTGAGATTGGGCAGGAGAAACAATAGCACAATCCAAATAAGACCGAAAAAGACCAGGAGGAAACGGCTATCACCACTTCCTGCGATCTCTCACCGTCATTCTTGCCCTTATCCTCTCGTGTGACGTCTTTGGGAAAACCGATAGCATGAATCAGGAACAAATAGGGGAGCAAGGCTAAAGCCTCGCTCCCCCCGCCGATTGCGCCTTGTCCCTTACTCTCCTGCCGGCCGCTCCACCAGCGCGACCTGAATACGCTGCCGGCGGCCGTCGCGCAGCACGGTCAATGTCGCCCTCTGCCCCACCGACGTGTGGTCGGCCAGGTAGACGATGAGGTCGTCCATGTCCCGCACTGCCGTATCATCTATGGCTACGATGACGTCGCCGCCAGTGGTCAGGGCCGCGCCCTCGAACCTCACCTGCCGGTTGCCGCCTCGCAGCCCGGCTTTGGCCGCCGGCCCATCCTGGACCACCGTCTGCACCAGCACGCCTTGCTCCACCGGCAAGTCCAACTCCTTAGCCAGGAGTGAAGTGATGCTCGTTCCCTGGATGCCCAGCCACGGGTCGGCGTAGCTCCCGGTACCGATCAGGGACGGCACCACTCGCTTGACGGTGTTCACCGGCACAGCAAAACCCACGCCGGCGTTGGTGCCGCTGTTGGAGAAGATCAGGGTCGTCACGCCGATGACCCGACCGTGGGAATCCAGCAGCGGGCCGCCGGAGTTGCCGGGGTTGATGGCCGCGTCGGTCTGGATGAGTTCCGGCAGCGAGAAGCCGCTCTGCTGGCGCACCGAACGACCCAGGCCGCTGACGATGCCCGTGGTCATGGTCTGCTCGAAACCAAAGGGATTGCCGATGGCAATGGCCCACTGGCCCACGCGCAGCGCGTCCGAGTCGCCCAGCTCTACCGGATACAAGCGACGGGCAGGTACGTCCACTTTGATCACCGCCAGATCATTGTCGGGGTCTCTGCCCACTAATTCGGCCTCGGCGGTGGTGTCGTCGGCAAACCTCACCTCAATGCGACTGGCACTCTCGACGACGTGGTTGTTGGTCACGATGTGTCCCTCGGTGTCCCACACGAAGCCGGATCCGCTGCCACTCCCGGTAAGGCCGCTGGTCGTAACGGCGATGTACACCACCGAAGGGCTGACGCGCTCGTAGAGCTCGATGAACAACTGCTCCTCGGCATAAGCCAGCGCCAGCGGGTCGTCTAGCAGTGAGGTGGATGTGGTTATCGTCTCCTGCGCGCCAGCCTCGACCAGTTTGCTGCCGGACAGTGAGGTAGTTGTGGCTGCCACCTCAATTGGAGATAAAGGCGCAGCCTCACTGACGCTCATCCCCGGCCGTTGAACCATCACGCCCCAGCCCAACAGGGCCAGGGCCAGTATACCCAATCCTAAAGCTACTGTAATTCGTCTCATGCTGTTGCCTCCATTTCTTGTATTGCTGTTCGTTACAGTGACGCCAGCGAACATATCCTTCAGAACAACCTGCCGTGTCGCCGTCTCATTCATAGCACAGCGTCTCGATGGGATTCTAGCTCATCGCCTGGTTGGCGGGAACGAATAGCCCCACTGAAACGAGGGGAGCAAGTCCCTAGTCTTGCCCCCCTCACTACTGGTGCGGCCGGCCCTCCTCAACCGACCGCAGGGCGGATAATACCACAGCGCCTTTAGAGCGAGTAGGAACTCGGCGCTGTAGATGTTGACGGGGCCCGCTGCGGGGCGAATCCGCCAAAGCTACCCTTCACCCCACGCCCGCCTCCCCCCATGCCATGCCCAAAGCCGAAACCTCGTCCCATGGGGAGGAAGCCCTGCTCCAGTCCCTGAAGCAACCAGTCGGCCTGCTCCTGGGTAATGTACCCGTTCTCCAGGGCCTGCTCGATAGCATCCCGCATGGCAGCCTCCATGGCAGCCTGGTTCGCAGCCTCTACAGCATCCCGCAGGGTCTGCAGGTCAACACCGGCTTCGTCGGCCAGGTCGGCTAGCGTCCTGCCGCCCCACAGTTGGGTGGACAGTTCATCAGCGGTCATGCCGAGAAGCTCAGCGGCGGCTTCCAGCCCTGCCTGCCCACCGATGCCCCGGCCAAAGCCGAAGCCACAGCCCCTACCATAGGTCTCGGGTGTGGGGGTAGGTGTGGACTCCTGAGCAAAAGCAGGCACAACCACAGCCGCTCCCAGGAGAACCACTGCCAGCACTGCACCGGCCAGGATCATGAACCTCTTTTTCATTATTGTTCACCTCCTTTCGTTTGAGACTCGGGTTAGCTCTTTCCTAACCTGTCTCTATTGTACCAAAAGAAGGTGAAGATGCAATGAAGAAACCGTTAAGGTCTAATACAGATTCTGAGTGTTGCCTGCCTCAAATCAGAACAGCCTGTGGACAGGAATAGACTTCTGTGATACAATAGGGTAGACAAGGCAGTGGAGGGGGAAACGTCACATGGACGCTGGGCGTGCCGTGTGTGAGAGGGCCAGGATGAGAGGGATAACCGCGTCCAAACTTGCTTTGATGGCGATCATGCTCGTCGCCGCCTACCTGCGCTTGAGCAAGCTGGAGCTGACAGAGTTCAAGCTGGACGAAGCCCACGTTTGCAGCAAAGCTGCTGAGTTTCTGGCCAGCGGTCGTCCGCCGCTGGTGAGCATCGGCTCGTCAGTTGGGGCGGCCAATCCGCCGCTCTTCATCTACCTGACGGCCATCCCCGTCTCACTCTCCAAGAACCCCGCCGTCATCGCTGGCTTCATCGCCTTGCTCAACGTTGGAGCCGTGCTGGGCTGCTATCTCCTGACCAGGGAGTACTTGGGGGAGAAAGCCGGCCTGATCGCCACTCTGCTCTTCGCGGTCAGTCCCTGGGCGGTCTTCTACTCGCGCAAGATCTGGGCCCAGGATCTGCTGCCGCCGTTCGTCGGGCTGTTTTTCGCGGCGGTTTTCTCGACCATAGTCAAACGCAAGCCCAGGCAACTGATCCTGGTTTTCCTCTGGCTGGCCTGTCTGATTCAACTCCACCTTTCGGCTCTGGCCTTCATTCCCCTGGTCGTTTTGCTCTGCCTGGCCTTCAGGTCCAGGATCAGCCTTATCCCCCTGTTGGCCGGTCTACTTGTCTTCGCGCTGATCTTCGCGCCATACATCTATTATGATGCTACCCACGACTGGATCAACCTCAGGACTTTCATCGAGGTATCGAGAGGGCCTGCCGCCTTCGACTTAAAGTCCGCGCAATATGCCACTCAGATCATCTCAGGCCAAGGCTACCAGGCCCTGGCCGGTGCATCCTTCGAAAGGTTTCTGGCTGAGATCATGGGCTTCACCTGGTTAAACGCCGTCGAGACCTGGCTCTTGATAGGCGGCGTTGCCTGTCTGGCCTGGCAGGTTCTCAGGGGATGGTGCCGCCGACGCGAGGATGGAGTCTCCGATGAGACGGTGAAGTTTACGATCCTGCTGTCCTGGCTATTAGTGCCCGTGCTTTTCTACGTTCGACACACGACGCCCGTGTACCCGCACTATTTCATCCTGCTGTATCCGGTGCAGTTCATCATCATCGGCGTCTTCGTGACCAGGATGCTCGACTGGCTCAGCTCTCTGGCCGATAGCTTGAACCCCTGGCCGTTGGTACGCTTTCTCGCCGGCAGGATCCTGCCGATTTCCATCGTGACTCTGATCCTTGGCCTGGCTCTCTGGCAGGTACACCTGACGGAGGCCTTTTACAGCTTCGTGGACCGCAACGACACAACCGGGGGACACGGCCTGCCGGTGAAATACTACCTCCAGGTGGCGGAGTCATTGAAGCGTTTGGCTGAGGGGGCACAAGTGCTGATCCTCTCGGAGGGTGATGTGCCCGCCTGGCACGAAACCCCGGCCGTGTTCGGCTTTCTGCTCCAACCTGAGATAACCCCGCGCTTCATCAACTATCAGGAGGCGTTGGTCTTCCCGCGTGTGGATACTCTCTATCTCCTGGCTCCCGGCGATACTCCCGCTGTCTCCGTGCTGGATGGGTATGCGGAAGAGCTCATCAGCGAGAGGATCAGCCTGCGCGGCGGGCCAGATGCTTTCAGGTTCTACCGCTCCGATGCCGAGTCCCTGACTTCCATCCAGGCATCTTTAGCGGACGGGGACACGCCTGCCGCCCTGGACAACGGTGTGGAGATATTGGGCTATGATGTGAGCGGGGAGGTCAATCCAGGCAGCACCTTGCGTCTGGCACTTTATTGGACAGTGCGAGCAGTGCCCGATGCAAGTTATCATTTCTTCAATCATCTGGTTGACGATGAGGGGCAAAGGTGGGGGCAGAAGGATGGTCCCGGCTACCCCGCTGGTCAATGGCAGGAAGGGGACGTGGTCGTCAGTTGGTTCGACATCCCGATTGCGCCCGACGCCCCGCCCGGTGAGTACTGGGTGCTGACGGGGATGTATACCTACCCGGAGGGAGTCCGGGCCTCAGTGCTGGACGAACGAGGCCAGCCTGCCAGCGATGCTTTGCGGCTTGGTCCTATTGAGGAGGGTTGAGGCTCGTTTCCTTTAGCTCGACTCGCTCCTCACCACTGTAGACGTGAATCTGCTCACCGCGGGCATAGCCAATGAGGGTGATGCCCCAGGACTTGGCCAGCTCCACGGCCAGATCGGTGGGTGAGGTGCGCGAGACCAACACGGGCACCTGCATCTTGGCCGCTTTGTTCAACATCTCCGCTGAGAGACGCCCTGTGGTCAGTAGTACGCGATCCTTAGTGTCAATCCCCTCCAGCAAACACTGCCCCTGGATTTTGTCCAGGGTGTTGTGCCGGCCCACGTCGGAGGCCACGACCAGTAGCTTCTGGCCATCGCTGAGAGCCGAGGTATGCACGCCGCCTGTGGTACGATAGAGTTCAGCCTCCCGATAAAGCCGTCGCATCAGGTCGAGGATTTGGGCCGGGGTCACTTTCAGCGTGGAATCAATCTTGTTGGCCTGCGCAGTCAAGTCGGCGAAGGTAGTGCCCCCCCCACAGCCGGAGGTGAGCACGCGCCTGGTCGGCATCTCGACATCGCGGGTCAAACGCGCCTCGATCGTTTCCTCCTCGTCGCAAACCCGCAGCAGCGCCACCTCATCCAGACCACTGATGATCCCCTCCAGATAGAGAAAACCCAACGCCAGGTACCTCAGATTGTGGGGGGTGCAGAGGAAGGTGATCAATTCCATCCCGTTGACATACACCGTCACAGCGACCTCCCGCACTACCTCTTTTTCCACAGTTGCCACATCAGTGGCAGTATAGCGGCTATAAATCAAGCTCCGACTGGCTATGACCATCAATTCCTCCTCGCCAGGCTCCTGGCCTTCTCCAGATCGGCGGGCGTGTTGATGTTAAAAAACGAAAGACTCTGAGGATCGAACAGTTGTATCTCCTGCTCCTCAATGTAGCGCACTCGTACCTCAGGGAAGAACTCAATGATTCTGCGGCCGCCGCCTGCCAACACGCGCTCGATAGGCTGGAGGCATTGCTTGGAGTAGATGGCGTGCAATGGCTCCGTCAGCCCCCCGACCCTGGGGATGACCACGTCCTGACCGGGAGACAGGAGGATCATGTAGCGCAGGAGCCTGAGGTCCAGAAAGGGCATGTCGCAGGCCACTACCAGGCCGTAATCGTGGCAGGCTGCCTTGAGCCCGGAATAGATGCCCCCCAGAGCTCCTTTGCCAGGATAAATATCGCCCACCAATCTGGCCTCCAGATAACTATACCTCTGGAGGGAATTAGTGACGATGATCACTTCGTCACCGATTCGCGCCATTTTCTCCACGATTCCCTCAATGAGCACCCGGTCGCCTATGCTGAGGAAGGCCTTATCGGTGCCCAGCCGCTTGCCCTCTCCCCCAGCTAACACGATGCAACTGATAGGATGCCGAACCTCACTCTTTCCTTTATCCATCTCTCCAATAGTATACCGCAAAAGCCAACCTCTGTCTAGTCGTTGTCATCCAGTGTCCTCTCTAAACAAAGAGCGCGGGAGAGGAAACCCATCTCTCCCGCCTCTATATTCAGGTGCCAGGCACCTCCCAATCCACTGCTACACAGGAAAATAGCACACCCCCGCTGTGCCGGGGCCGGTGTGAACGCCCAGGGCCGGTGAGAGCCCCGCTATCAGCACCTCCACGCAGGTCAGCCGCTCCTCCACCATGACCCGCAGTTTCTGCACCTCCTCCAGGGCCGCGGCGTGGACGAAGGCTACCTTGACCCGCCCCAGATGGCCGACGTCCCTCTCCATCATCTCCGCGATTCTGCGGTAGGCCCCCAACCGGCTACGAGCCTGCCCCAGGGGAACGATGACCCCATCCTCCATGCCGATGAGAGGTTTGATGTTGAGGAGCGAGCCAAACAGATGTTGGGCCTTGCCAATGCGCCCTCCCATGTAAAGATAGCGCAGCGTGTCGGCCGTCTGGATCATCCTGGCCCAGCCCCCACGACCACCACGTCGTAGCGCCGTCGGAGAGGAACCGCGTCGGTCTCAGCATAGCCTTCCGCCTGCAAAGCCCCGACCGGGCAGGCAGCCAGACACAGGCCGCAGTCAACACACGCCTCGTTGATCAGCAGGCGCGTCTCCGCCAACTCAATGGCCCCGACGGGACAAACCCCAACACAAGCGCCGCAATAGCCGCAGCGATCAGCCCTGACCTCTATCAGCGGCCCCCTCGCGCCAAGCCACATTAAGGCACACTTCAAGAAGTAAGGGGCAAACGGCCGTTTGCCCCTTACTCCAGCCGACCTCGGTTTTTAGCTTGCTAAACCCCAGGCTCTCTATCCGGCCATGTGCTCCTCGGCGTAGGCCACCGCCTCCCCAACCGTGGTGAGCTGCTGAGCATCCTCATCGGGAATCTCCCCCCCGAACTTATCCTCGAAGGCCATGATCAGCTCCACCAGGTCGAGGGAATCAGCCTCCAGATCCTCGCGGAAGCTGGCCTCAGGGATGACCTTCTCCGGGTCAACCCCCAGCACTTCGACGATGACAGCCTTGACATCCTCAAATACCGACATTCTCTCACCTCCTCTAATCAGATCTTAGTGATGGGTAGTAATTGGCCTCTATTTTACCAGCCTTGGCCGATATAGTCAAAAACCCATTTGACAAGAATCGCCACCGCTGGTAATATTGCATAGAATAGCTTATTCATTATGAACACCGACGACGGCGAAAAGTTGCGGAGGTTCCAACCCATGCACAACCAACGGAAATCGGAACACCTGCGCATCCTGCTAAAAGAAGATGTGCGCTTCCGAAATTTGACCACGGGCCTGGAAAGTTACCACTTCGTTCATCAGGCCCTGCCAGAGATAAACCGTGACGACGTTGACCTTTCCACCAGTTTGCTAGGCAAAGACCTGAGCGCACCTTTGATCATCTCCTCCATGACTGGCGGCACCGAGGAGGCCGAGACAATCAACAAGAACCTGGCGATGGCGGCGCAAATTCATGGTCTGGGCATGGGCGTCGGTTCGCAGCGAGCGGCCCTGGAAGAGCCAACCCTTTCCCACACCTACCAGGTGCGAGACGTGGCTCCCGACATCCTGCTCCTGGCTAACCTGGGCGCTGTGCAGTTGAATTATGGCTACGGCGTCGAGCACTGCCAGCGAGCCGTAGAGATGATCGAAGCCGATGGCCTGATCCTACACCTGAACCCGTTACAGGAGGCTCTCCAGCCAGAGGGCAACACCGATTTCTCCGGGCTGCTGGCCAAGATCGCGCAGGTCTGCCGTGGGCTATCTGTGCCTGTGATCGTCAAAGAGGTGGGCTGGGGCATTTCCGAGGAGGTAGCTCGCAGGCTGGCGGACGCCAGCGTGGCCGCCATAGACGTGGCTGGAGCTGGGGGCACCTCCTGGAGCGAAGTGGAGAGACACCGCGTCGTCAGCGAAAGCTCTCGTCGCATCGCCGCCGCCTTCGCCGACTGGGGTATCCCCACCGCTGTATCCATCCAGATGGTGCGGCGAGCCGCTCCTGATGTGACCTTGATCGCCAGCGGGGGTATCCGCACCGGGGTGGAGGCTGCCAAAGCCATCGCCCTCGGCGCCGACGCCGCAGCCCTGGCCACACCTTTCCTGAAGCCAGCCACCGTCTCACCCGAAGCAGTAGGCGAAAAGATTGGGGAAATCCTGGAGCAACTGCGCACGGCCATGTTCTGCGTCGGCGCTAGAGACCTCCAGGAGCTCAAGAGTGTCCCCTTGCAGAAACCAGGTTTTTAGGCTGATAAGATGCTGTTTTGCAGCCCATAGACCCCAAAAGCAACGACCTGCTTGCTCAGACAAATGAAAAACCTGGTTTCTCTAGAGAATTAGGAGCAACCCACCATGAGCTTGAAAAACGCCTTTGAGAGGCACCTGCCCCCCATCGAGGCAGAGCTGCGGGAAGTCCTCGCCACTCCCCATCCCCAACTGACATTCTTCTATGGCATGATGCAATATCACCTGGGCTGGGTTGATGAGGGCTTTGCTCCCACCACGGGCGGCGCAGGCAAGCGATTGAGGCCCATCCTGTGCCTCCTGACCTGCCAGGCCACCGGCGGCGACCCCGACCAGGCCTTGCCCGCTGCTGCAGCCATCGAATTGGTGCACAACTTCTCCCTGGTTCACGACGACATTGAGGACAGGAGTCCTCTGCGGCGGGGCTGTCCCACTGTCTGGAAGGTCTGGGGCGTGCCCCAGGCCATCAACGCGGGCGACGGCCTGTTCGCTCTGGCCCACCTGGCCATGCAACGCCTGGCCGATAGGGAGCTGCCCCCTCAGCGAGTGCTCACCGCCTTCGAGATCCTCGACCAGGCTTGCCTCGCCCTCACCGAGGGCCAATACCTGGACCTGAGCTTCGAGACCCATCTGGACGTTGACGTGGAGCAATACCTCTCGATGATCCGGGGCAAGACGGCCGCCCTCTTCAGCGCGGCTACACAACTGGGGGCCCTCGTCGCTGGGGACGACGCCGAATCCATCGCCCACTATCGTCGCTTCGGCGAGAAGCTGGGCCTGGCTTTCCAGATCGTGGACGACATCCTGGGCGTCTGGGGCGATCCCCAGGTGACAGGTAAACCGTCGGCCGATGACATCCGACAGCGCAAAAAGACACTGCCCATCGTCAAGGCCCTTGAGGAGGACCGGAAAGCGGGGGGCAAAGGTCTGGGGGAGATCTATCAGCGGGAGACGATAGGCGAGGAAGACGTGAGGATGGCGCTCAGCATCCTGGAGGACCTGGGGGCACGCCGCTACGCGGAGGAGATGGCGCACAACTACTACCAGCAAGCCCTGGCTGAACTCGATGCCACGGGGATGGAAAACGAGGCCCAGGACGATTTGAGAGAAGCGGCCGCCTTTCTGGTCGAGAGGACGTACTAAACCAGGTCAGAACACCACCTCAAAGAGCGCGTCGGTGCCCAATTTGGGGATCCACTGGCGGGCTAACAGATGCACGGGCCCCATGGGGCCGACGTCAATCCAGTCGTCAATGCTGCCCAGGTAGCACCAGCGCTCGGTGCGGAAAGTGCGCTGCTCCGCGTCCGTCAAGATGAAGCGCAGCACCGGCGTGAACCGGGCACGGCCCTCCAGCATTTCCCGCAGACGGTAAGCCCGCCCGGGGACCAGCAAACCTACCTCTCCTAACCTGGTGATTAACTCATCCGCATCTGGCCCAACCCGCTCGTAGACCTCAATGCGATCGTGATTGACACTAACGCGGTAGTTGTGCGACTTGGGGTGCCGCTGTAGCGCCGACTCCACCGCCTCAGCCTCCTCCGGTCGGATCTGGGCGGGGCGATCCTTGGCCAGCGAAACGACGCCGTTGACGCTTTCGCTGATCTTCCATCCCTCTGGAATCTCTTCCACGGGGTCGCCCTTCGGCTCGAGGGCGAAGTAGTAGCGTGGCTTGCCGGTCCTGGTGACGCCCCGGCACAAACAGTAGGTAACCCCTTTCCAGTTCGTGTACGTGACTGGCATGTGTCTACCCCTTCATTATCCCATTCAACCTTCCAACCCGCTCAAACGGCGCGTCAGCCGGCGGGCGGCCGCTTCGCAGTAGGCACGTACATCCGCCCACTTTACCGGCGTCAATAGCCTGGGCATGACGACAAGCGGGTGTGGTGGTCAACTCGTAAAAGTCTACCATGGCTCCATCCTCCTGGCCTCCACTGCCCACTCTGGTGCAACGTAGTCCGTTACCCCTAGGCGCCAGTCGCCATAGAGCAAACGAGCGCCTGGACAGCAACCAAAACCCGTGCCGCCACACCCACTCGGCCACGCTGGCTTCGCCGTAGGTCACAAACAGCCAACGAAGTTGTTCCCACGTGCCCCGTTCCAACACCCGCTCAATAATGACGCTCTTGTGACATTCTAAATCCATCGTATCAAAGTCATATTCTGGAAACAGCCACGCGGCATCGGCGGACAGGTGATTATCGGCCATAAGCGACTCCTCACCGTGAGTCAGTACATTAGTGGACGACTTCGGAGTTGCCCCTATTATACACCCCCCGGCGACCAACGTCAAGAACGAACCGCGCCATCCCCTCGCTAAGGTCAGGCACCTCGCGCAAAGGATAGTACAAGGTGGGTTTGATGCCAAGAGCGTTTGTGTCATTGCGAGCGACCGTAGGCCTGCCCTGAGCAATGTCGAAGGGGAGCAAAGCAATCCCCTACATCGCGGGTTGGAGATTACTTCCCTTCGGCGAGCTCAGGGCAAGCTCTGCCTCGCTCCTCGCAATGACGCTTTGCCTCGAACGGTTTCCTGTGATATACTTCTCAGGCAGAGATTCAACTACACAGAAGAAAGGGCTGAGGAACATGAAGGTAGTGACAACAGAGGAGATGCGCCGCATTGAGAGGGAAGCCGATGCGGGAGGGCTATCTTATGCCACGATGATGGAAAACGCCGGGCGAGCCGTAGCCGAGTCCTGCCCCCCCTTCATCCCCCCCAAAGCTTGCCCTGAGCAAGGTCGAAGGGTTGGGGAAGAAAGAGGGGAGAGGACGGACGAACAGATACTGGTATTAGTTGGGCCTGGCAATAACGGAGGCGACGGCCTGGTAGCCGGCCGATATTTGCACGACGCTGGCGTTTACGTCACCTTCTACGTCTGGAAGCGCCGTGTCGAGGACGACGAGAACTTTCGCCTGGCAGCCGAACGAGACATTCCCACCTTCTGGGCCGAAGAAGACGATGGCTTCGCTACGTTGCGCCGCCTCCTGGGCGAGTCCGACGTGATCGTTGACGCCCTCCTGGGCACGGGGGTCTCGCGTCCAATAGAGGGATCGCTCAAGAAGATATTGATTGTGGTCGGGGAAGAACTGAGGAGAAGAAGGGAAATAAAGAGGAAAGAGGCCCTTTTCTCGCCCTCGCTTCCCTCATTCACTGCTTTGCCCTCTTTGCCCGTTCTCGTCGCCGTGGACGTCCCCACGGGGCTCGATTGCGACACGGGAGCCATAGATCCAGCGAGCGTGCCCGCCGACCTGACGGTCACATTCGGCTTCCCCAAGCGAGGCCAATTCCTCTTCCCCGGCGCTGAATACGTGGGTCAGTTGATCGTCGCCGACATCGGGATACCGCCGCATTTGGCCGACGATGTCCAGGTGGAGTTAGCAACGCCCGAAATGGTGAGAGCTCTCCTGCCCCCTCGTCCCATGAGCGCCCACAAGGGCACCTTCGGTAAGGCCCTGGTGGTGGCTGGCTCGGTCAACTACACCGGAGCAGCGTACCTGGCCAGCGCTGCGGCCACGCGGGTGGGCACGGGCCTGGTCACTTTGGCCCTGGCGGAGAGCATCCATCCCATCCTGGCCTCCAAGCTCAGCGAGGTCACCTTCCTCCTGTTGCCCCAGGACATGGGCGTCCTCGTGCCTGACGCCATCAAAGTCTTGGGCGAGAGAATGCAGGATTACGACGCCCTCCTCCTGGGGCCGGGTCTGGGCCACGAGAAAGAGACAGTCCAGTTCGTCCAGCAATTGCTGAATGTAGAGCCAGGCACAAGAGGCCGCATCGGGTTTCTGACGAGTGAGGAGGCCGCGGAAGGGAAACTTTCACTGCCGCCGCTGGTGATAGACGCCGATGGCCTGAACGCCCTGGCCGATACCCCCAACTGGTGGGAGAGTCTGAAAGAACAGACCATCCTCACCCCTCATCCTGGCGAGATGTCACGATTGACCGGCCTCACGGTGCGTGAAATCGAAGCCGACAGGCCAGGGGTGGCGCGGCAGATGGCTGAGAAGTGGCGTCAGGTCGTGATCCTGAAGGGGGCCTACACCGTTATCGCCGACCCTGGGGGAAGAGTGGTCATCAACCCCTTCGCCAACCCAGGCCTGGCCACGGCGGGCAGCGGCGACGTGTTAGCGGGGGCCATCGTCGGCTTCCTGGCCCAGGGCCTGGCGCCCTTCGATGCGGCAGTAGCCGGGGCCTACGTTCATGGGCTGGCGGGGGCACTGGTCCGAAGGGAGCTAGGAGGGGCAGGCATGGTGGCCGGCGACCTCTTGCCCATGTTGCCGAAAGTGATCAAGCTCCTACGTCTGGGCGAGTAAAGGAAAAAGCTTTCTGGTGAGGAAGCTACTTGAATGCAAAAGAGCCATCCTGTTTTCAGGATGGCTCAACCTAACCTGCCCACTTCAATATCTTCTTCACAGTTCGGCTAACACGCCATGTATCCACAACTCCGATTCACTCAGGTCTATCTCGTCGTTCCAGCTTATTCCATAACCACCCTGATCAGTCTTAACGCACCTAAACAGGGTGCCGTCGGTCAAGGGACTGAAGACTTCATATTCCAGCAGGGGTTTGCAATCGTAGACCTTCTCGACTCCATTGCAGAAAGCAACCAACAGACACTTGTCTTCTAATGGTTTGACTGCTTCTACTCGTGGATAAGAATTCATAGCGCGACAGCGCGCGTCGCCTGCAGCCAGGGGTTGGGTGACGCTGTACGTTTACCCCGCTACACTGGCCGTAGTTACGTAGGGCTGAATGATTTCCAATTGCCTTGCTTCAGCCTGCTGGGCATGATACAAATCCCAACGCAGTTGCAAATTCATCCAGAAATCCGCCGAGGTGCCGAAGAATCTTGCCAGCCGCAGGGCTATGCCAGGTGTCATCCCTCTCCGCCCATTCACCAGCTCATTGACCCTCTGGTAAGGCACGTGAATCGCCTGCGCTAGTTCTCGCTGGGTGATTCCCATCGGAATGAGAAACTCTTCTCGCAGCATCTCCCCTGGATGAGTAGGTACTCGGTGTGTTGGAACCCAAACCATCTCCCTCTCCTTGATCTAACTCAATGGTAGTCCACAATTTCAACCGCACCTGGTCCGATGTCAGTCCAAACAAAACAGATGCGGTATCGCTCGTTAATCCGGATACTATGCTGACCTTCTCGATCCCCCTTGAGAGCCTCCAGGCAGTTACCGGGAGGGACCCGCAATTCATTGAGAGAAATGACGGAGTCAAGCTGGTCGAGCTTTCGAGCAGCGATTCTCCACAAAGACTGAGGACACCTTCTACGAGCAGCCTTCGTGTTCTTACCGTCAAAAATGTCTTGAGTTCCTGCATCCTTGAACGACCGAATCACAACAGCCCGGTGCTCCACTCACGACACCCAGGAACGCCGCTGCCTATCACCCCTTTGAAGGTCTCCCTCTTGAGTGTTGCCGCTATGCTGACATCAGCCCGAGGCCAAAGTCAGCGGGCTGAAAGAGCAAAGCGCCCTTCGCCCTCTCAGCCTGGGGGTTCAGCCCCAGGCGACCCGGCAAGGGTTCAGCGACACCCAAGGGAAGATCATTCACTTGAGAAGACAGTGAGTAGTGGAGGAACTAGGCCTCAACCTCAGCCTCAACCTTAGCCTTGATCTTGCCCTTTTCCTCCTCCAGCTTGGCCATCAACTCCTCTTTTCTCTGGGCTGCTGCTGCCTTGCCTTCGGCGACGGCCTCCCCGATTCGCTCTTTCAGGACAACCTGGCCCTTCTCCTGAAGCTCTTCAGCTCTCTTCTTGGCCTCCAATGCCAGGTCCTCGGCCATGCCTTTGAGCTCGATGCCCCTCTCCCTGAGCTGCGCCTGAGTCTGCTCGCCGGGCTGAGGGGCCATGAGCAAGCCTGCCGCAAACCCCACCAATCCGCCGACGATGAATCCAGCCACGAACCAGGCACTTCCACCATTGTCGTTAGCCATTGTCAATCCCTCCTATCTCAAAGATTTTAGTTGTGCGCTCTCACTAGTCACTACGCATACTTCGCCATTTGGTCAGCGTTTTTATCCCCCTCTTCACCCCAGAGGCATAACTGACCACCTTGATTACCGGCGACACCACGGTGTCGCTCATAAAAGTGGCCGTCCCCCGCATGGTGTTGACCGTCTCGCTCACGTTGTTGACCGTCTCGTTGGTGGTGTCGAGGATCGGCGTTATCTTCTTCTCCAGGGTCTGGATCAACCACCACAGCATGCCGATGACCACTCCCAGGAGCAGCAGCACCACGACGGACTCCAGGGCGAGAATGATAACGGAGATGTCTCGAATGATGGCGGTTGCTTCGTCATGGGTGAAGAGCAAATAGCACATCACGACCAACAGCACTATCACCACCACCAGGATAGCAACAAGGGCTATCTGAAGGTTTTTCTTCCCGGACTCGTTCACGTTGCTCTCTCCTTAATTAGCACTGGACTGTGCATCATTATATCACACGACCACCAGATAGTCAAAACGCGATCAGGGCTATCACGGCTTTAGCCACTTAGCCAGGAACAGGAGCACCAGAGACCCGACGGTTCCTTCCAAGACGTGGATCTGACCGATCATCAGGATGTCCAGGCCCAGGAAATCTCCTACCAGCTCCCCGATAGCGAAGCCCAGCCAGCAGGCCAACAGATAGATCAGCAAGTCCCTGGCGCTCCCTCCCTGCCAAAGGTTGAAAAAGGCAGCGTAGGCGCTGGCGATGATTAGAGACAAAACCAGAGGTGGCGACAAAAGTATCTGCATTTTAACTGATTAACCCCCCACCAAGTACGACCTCGCCTTGATAGAAGACGACGCCCTGCCCCGGTGTGATGTCCCGTTGCGGTCGGGCGAATGTCACTCGCGCCCGGCCATCTTCGAGGGGAATGAGGAGAGCTTCAGCCTCGATGGCCTGGTAGCGGATCTTGGCTGTGATCTCCAGAGGCTCCTGAGGAATCTGCCCGGAGACGTAATTGACCCCTGCGGCCACAAGCTTCCGCTGCCCCAACTCCGACGTGATGCCCACCACCAGCGCGTTGCCAGCCACGTCAAGCTGCATGACGTAGAGGGCCTCCGGGGCAGCGATGCCCAGGCCCTCTCGCTGGCCGATGGTGTAGAAAGGCAGCCCCTTGTGCTGACCGATGATACGCCCCGCCGTGTCCAGGATGGGGCCGGGCCGAATGGTCTCTGGTGCCTGGGCCTGCAAGAAACGGCGGTAGTCGTTATCCACGAGGAAGCAGAGGTCCTGGCTTTCAGCCCTGTCAGCTACGAGCAGACCCCGTTGGCGAGCCATGGTCCGTACCTGCTGCTTGGTGTAATCGCCCAAAGGCAGGAGGAGGTGCTGGAGCTCCTCCTGCCCCAGCATGTAGAGCACGTAGGACTGATCCTTCTCCTCGTCGAGGCCCTTGAGCAGTTGATAGCACCCATCCACCTGCTGCACTCTGGCATAGTGCCCCGTGGCCAGATATTGGGCTTCCAGGGCCAGGGCTCGGCGGAGCAGGAGATCGAACTTGATACAGCGGTTGCAAGCCAGGCACGGGTTTGGGGTGCGCCCGCGAGCGTATTCCGCGATGAAGGGGTCAACGACCTCGTTCTTGAATTCTCGTTCGTAGTTGATCAGATAGAAAGGGATATCCAGAGTATAGCAGACGCGGCGGGCGTCTTCCATAGCTTCGAGGGAGCAACAGCGATTGGTTGAGCCGCCCTGGCCCTCCTCGGCCCAGAGGCGCATCGTCATCCCGATCACCTCGTAGCCCTGCTCCGCCAGAAGAGCCGCCGTAGTGGAGCTGTCCACCCCGCCGCTCATGGCTACTACGACCCGCTTCTCCTCCCCTGGATGCGCCATCAACCATCTCCCAAGTCCTAAGCCATACCAAAAGCTCCCCGCTGAGGCTTGATCGAGCCAGCTGGGAGATACCCACAAGAAGAGGAGCAATCTGTTATCCAGTCGCTGAGGTGACCTATCTTCATCGCTTGCCCTTCTGCTTCACCTTAGCCAACTCCAGAAATCTCTCATAATCAATCCCGGCCAGGTCCAATATACTATCGAATGTACCCTTTGGGATTTCCTTCTTCCCCAGTATCACAGATGTAACTTTATGTTCGCATGTAGGAAGATGCTTGTGCCAGGTCTGATGGCTACCTCTCTTAGATTTTCTCTTGGGCTCAAATCCATCACGTTCCAAGGCAGTAATTACTTGATCACTCGAAAACAGCTTCCGACGACTCACGCATAAGCTCCCTGAAGAGATTGGACATACGGTCGGATGCAACTGCCTACTGGGAACTTTGCACGCCTGACCTCGAGTGCGGCGGGTTTGTAGGAGTATATTTGAATTTCTTTGTCTCTTAATACCTCCCGAGCCGTTCCTAAGTCCTCCAAAGTATTTAGATAGACCTCGACCGCGTCAGCCAAATTCTCATAAGCCTCTTTTTCATCGTCTCCAAAGCTAGCCACGCCCAGTTCAAGGCACTTTGAAACATAGAACGGACCTTCCTGCTCGATCAGAAAAGTCAAAACGACATATTCGATCTTTCCTTTCTCCATTGGACACTCCTCCTTCCTCACAACACCTCACCTTCAAAAAGAGCGGAAGATGGGATTCGAACCCACGGCCCTCTCCTTGGCAAGGAGATGCTCTACCACTGAGCCACTTCCGCTCGACCTGCTAATTGACGTGTTGGTGGGGAAGGAGAGATTTGAACTCTCACGGGCCAAGCCCACGTGATCCTAAATCACGCTCGTCTGCCAATTCCGACACTTCCCCGCTGATTTTATTATACTGCCAACGAAGCGATTTTGCAAGTCGGGTTTTCTCGAACCATCACCTCCGTCCGAATTCCCGCGCCAGTTGTGCAGCACTCAAATGGATCATCGTCGGGCGACCGTGGGGACAGGTGCGCGGCATGGCCGTCTGCTCTAATTGGCGGATCAGATTCCGCATCTCCTCCAGGGAGAGGGTCTTCCCCGCCCGAACCGCACTGTGACAGACCAGGCTGATCAGCGCTTTCTCCTCCCCTGCTTCTGCTACCTCATCCTCGGTCAGCCCATCAACGATCTCGACGATAGCCTCACCGATGTCACCCTGGGCCAGCATGACTGGCACAGCCCGCACCAGAACTGTCTCCCCGCCGAAAGGCTCAACGTCGAAGCCCAACTGGCTCAAAAACTCCAGGCTTTCCCCACCGATCACCCCCGTCTGAAAAGGTAACTCGATAGTCAACGGTTCCAGCAGCGCTTGCGAGGTGACGGCCATCTTAGCCCGCTCGGCCATGAGCCGCTCGTAAAGCACCCGCTCGTGGGCGGCGTGTTGGTCAATCAGATACAGCCCCTCAGGCCCTTCGGCGATGATGTACGTCTGAGCTATCTGGCCCAGCACCCGCAAGGGTGGCAGTTTGGCAAGCTCAGGAAACTCGAAAACCGATGGCGCTTCGATCCCGGCCGTTCGTTGCGCCTCCAATGCCAACTGTGTCTGGGTACCCACCTCGACCAACTTGCGACGCCTCTCTATTTCCGCCTCAGACCACTGCGAGGGTCGGCCCATCATCCCAGGGACGGGCATCTGATCAACCAGGGTACGGCGCACTGCCTTCTGCACGGCGGCGAAGACAGCGTTGCTATCCAGGAATCTGATCTCGCTCTTGGTGGGGTGGACGTTGATGTCAACCTGGGAGGGGTCCAGCTCCAGGCGGAGAACGACGATGGGGTAACGGCCCGTGGGCAGCAGGGTATGGTAGGCCTCGCTCACGGCATAACTGAGCATGCGATCCTGCACCCAGCGGCCGTTGACGAAGAAGGTCAGGTAGCTACGGTTGGCTCGATGGAGGGAGGGAGGGCTGATGTAGCCGTAGACGTCTACTAGTTCCAGGTTCTGTGTTTCGGGTTTCAGGCGGTGTCCTGAGCCTGTCGAAGGGTCATCTGCCTCAAGGCTTCGGACTTCAAGCATCTGTTGCGCTGTTTCTAATCCGTAAACCTTGATGAGCACATCGTACAGCTTGCCGCTGCCCAGAGACTGAAAGGCCGGTCGCCCGTCGTTTACGAGGCTGAAGCGCAGGTGGGGATAGGCCATGCCGTAGCGATGGATCAGGCCGTCAATGTGCTTTCGCTCCGTGACTTCGCTACGCAGAAACTTCAGGCGAGCGGGGACGTTGTAGAAGAGGTTCTCCACCGTGACCACCGTGCCCTGGGGGCAGCCCTTCTTTTGGCGCTGAGTGACTTTTCCTCCCTCCAGGCGCAACAGCGTGCCGACATCCTCCTCGGCCGTTCTGGTAACAATGGTCAACTGGCTCACGGCGGCGACGCTGGCCAGAGCCTCGCCCCGAAAGCCCAGAGTGGCGATGGAGGACAGCTCCTCCACGCTGGCGATCTTGCTGGTGGCGTGGCGGGCGAAGGCCAGCCCGACCTCGGCGGCAGGGATTCCCGTCCCGTCGTCCATAACCCGCATCAGGCGGCGTCCCCCCTGGCGCACCTCGACCTTGACCTCCCTGGCCCCCGCGTCAATCGAGTTCTCGACCAACTCTTTAACCACCGAGGCCGGCCGCTCCACCACCTCGCCCGCAGCGATTTTAGATGCTACTTCCTCTGACAACACCCTGATGGGCATGACCACTCTCCGATGTCATGTTCCCCGAAAAAAATCAGAAGCCAAACGCCAGGGCATCTATCATTGCTTTGCCCTTCTCTCGTCCCACCTCTCGGTAGATCTCCAGCAGTTCTTCATACGTCCCCACACCGCCAATCAACGTCCAGAAATCAGCACCCAGGAGCACCTCACTCTGCATATCGAGATACTGCAAGCTGAAACTGTGGCGATAGTCTTCCAGGCGTGTACCATAGGGATTGTAGGCCATCGCAAAGTAAGCGTTGACGTAGGGTCTGTTCTTCTGCTTGATGGCATGGATACGCAGCAACCGCTCGGGAACCTCGAGGCATTGCCCTTTGTTCGGTTTGGGAGATTTGATCTCAAAAAAGTACTCGTGACCGGCCTTGTCTTTGAGGTACAGATCGGCGATGGCAGGTCTCTCCACCCATTCTTCGTCACTGACCTCCAAAACTTCAGCGATCAAGGCTGGAAAGTCGGGCGTGTGACCCTCGTTGATGCGACTGACGATTTCCTCGATTTTAGCAGCCGCAGCGGCGGGCATTGTGCCGCCGGCTCTATAGCCTCGCTCGGCTACGGCATAGGTTTGCAGTGCAATGAGGCGGGCACATTCCTCGAACGTGGAATAAACTGCACGCGCCTCTTTCATCATGGGCCTGGACTCAAAGTAGCGATGTTCCATCAGACCCCAAATGAATCCTCCAAGATATACTTTGATAGCGCTTCTGGTTTCTTCGTTGATCATCGTCAAGGGCCCTGGGGAATGAACTTATCCAAGTCGTAGTTGCCACTGTTGAACTCGACAAGCTCTACCCAATCTATCGCGCCCGTGCTATCGCAAAACTCTTCAAGGAACTGCTTTGTGAATCTATTTACGACTCTGTCTTTCTGCTTGTAGAACGCATCATTATGCTCTTTCGCTCTATACCCAATCGGCTCAATGATGTCGGTGTACAAATCACGGCTTTCGCTGATCAAGTACCAGAAGTTTTGACCAACGACTTTTAGGTAGCCCGCCTTCGTGTACGTTGTTCGAGTCTTGCCGTAGCAAATTCCAAGCACGGGCTCAACCTTCGCTGCGATCCTCGATTGTCTCACCCTGGTCACAGCATCTCTCAAGTCTTGTGCCAGCTTCTTTTGCTGAGAACTGTTGCCCCAGTTTGGCCCCGATTTCACAGAGACCACATAGTGGATACCTACATTCATAAACTCCAAATCAACGCCTGGTACGGCAGATTTATGTCCCCCGCACGTTTGGCCCACAATGAAGATAGCTAGATCTTCGAGAAAATCCCCGAAAAGCCTTTCCTCGGACGAAGAAAGACGAGCGTCCAACAAACCCTCTACCAAATCCTGGGCCCTGGTTATGTTCTTCGCTCTGAACAAGTATGGATTTTTCTTCAGCAGGTCTCTGAGTTTCAGGTCTTCCAACAACCTGATTCTCCACTGATGAAAATCAACAATATTCCCATTCACGTACTCGCGGACCTGATCAAAATCCAACGACTCCATTGCATTACCTCACTTCGTAGTTTTCAAGTTCTTCCAATAGTCGCGGTTGTATCTGCACAAGTCTTTGCCTTGCCATTTGACAGTATTCCTCATTTATATCAATGCCCACATATTTGCGCCCGAGCTGCTTTGCTGCCACGGCTGTTGTTCCCGAACCAATGAATGGGTCTAAAACAATACTACTACCATCCGTGAACAACTTGATAAACCAGGTTGGTAGATCCACAGGAAAAACCGCACTATGCCGCCTGTTTGAACACTCTGTAGCCATGTGAATCACATTGGTCGGATAAACCTTGTCACGGCCAACCCATTTCGAGACGTTTTTGCCAAACCCGCTTCCGACTTTTGATTCGTCTCTGATTTTATCTGTCTCACTGAGATTGCTCAAGCGGTCTTGAGCCCAATCCCCTACAGGAACCATGGCCGCCTCTTGATACATATTGAATTTTCGTCGCTTGTTAAACTGAAGCAATCTCTCCCAGGCATCCCTGAACCTATTAGGCCACTTGCCAGGGTAAGCATTCTTCTTGTGCCATATAAACTCCTCAGTCCACAACCACCCCTGCTCCCTCATTCCCAATATCAACTCAATGACGTAAGTGTGTCTCTCTCCATTTACAACTCTCTCCTTGATATTCAAAATGAAAGTTCCAGTAGGCTTCAGCACTCGCAAGAATTGCGCTGCTTTTGGCAAAAACCAATCTACATATTCGCCAGGCCTCACGCCGCCATACGTTGTCCTCCTCTGGTCTGCGTAGGGCGGTGAGGTGAAAATCAGGTCAATTGAGTTGCCTGGAAAACCTTTTAGGACTTGCTCGCAATCACCCTGGATAATCTTGTTGACAAAACTCATTTTCTTCCTCCATCCCTACACTGTTCGAATGCCCGCTACAGATCAATGTGTTCAAACTGGCCCTCCTGCCAACTATTTTACCACACAAGAGCTATTTTCACAAAAGCACTTGGCTTGGCATTGTTGGACCTGCCAGAACACTACAACGGATTCGGAATAAAGCAGATCAGGAGCAAAACATCCGTTCTTTTCTCAATCCGATGTAGTTTTGGTTGGCGGCCACGCCAAGTTGTCAGTCAGGTGGAAGCAGGTTATGCAAGTGAGGTTCGGATCAGTTGCCGGGGGCGTTCCTTCTACGAGGGCGCACAGAAGGCCCGACGCACGTAGGCCACACAGCGAGCCAACCGGCTTTTGACGCTGGGCGGCCACCAGATGCGCAAAGCAATGGGACTGATCTCGAAGGTGATGGGGCCACAGTAGCCATCGGCGGCCAGACGACTCAGGAGGTCGGCCAGCGGCAGTTGGCCGTCGCCGGGTATCTGATGGTGCTTGAGGTAGGTGTGCAGATAGGGAGTGCGGAAAGGCCAGGGCGGAGGACGCATGTCGCTAAAGTGGACGTTCACCAACCGATCACCGAGGATGTGGTAAGCCTCGGCCAAACTGTAGCTCGAAGTGGCAGCGTGAGAGGTGTCCAGGACCATAGACAGGTCAAGCTCGTCGGCAAAGGTGCGCAGTTCCCGCAGGTCGCTCAGAACGTAGCGCCGATCACTGGAGCGGAAGAAGGCCCGGTTCTCGATGGCGATGCGCACGTCGGTGCCTTCCGTGCGCCGCAGGCCGTCCGTCAAGGCTTCCAGGTAGCGCTGACCTCGCTCATCGGCCAGGCTACGAGTGTTGGGAGGATGCAGGACGACGTACCTCGCGCCAGCTTCCAGCGCCAGATCAATCAGCCTGGGGACGGTAGTTCGGTAGTCGGCCCAGCCGGGGAAAGGCAGGATGGGCGGGTGGAGGCTGAAGACGGTCAGCCCATCGCTCTCGGCCAGGCGACGGGCGTATCTGCCCCCCCTCAACTCAACTTCAGGGCTGACCACCAACTCCACCCCCGCGAAGCCGGCTGCCCTCGCTATGCTAAAGATGGAGCGGAGGGGATATATGTAGATGCAACCTGTGGAAAGACTTAGTTCCATGTTTACATCACATCAAAGAGATGGGCATCACGTTTTACGCTTCACGCTTCACGTCGTAAAGCTCGTGCTCGTAGATGTAGTCCTCCACCGCTTCGGGTACCTGGTACTTGATGGGCAGGCCCTCGCGCACTCGCCTTTGGATGTCGGTGGACGAGATGTCTAACTGAGGTGAATTGATGAGATGGATCCGTGAGGTGATGCCGGGCAGCAAACGCTCCAATTCTTCCATATCTACCCGATAGCCAGGCCGCTCCATGACTGCCAGGCGACACAGCCTTATCAAACGCTCCGGCTTGTGCCAGGTGAGAATGTCAGCCAGGGAATCCGACCCCATGATGAAATACAACTCTACTTCAAAACCCCACTCGTCCCGCAAAAGCTCGATGGTGTCAACGGTGTAGCAGGGGCCAAAGCGGTCAATGTCCACGTGAGAAACGGTGAAGTAAGGGTTGCCGGCCACGGCTAACTTCACCATGGCCAGCCGATGGTCTACCGACGAGACGTCATCGGTGAGCTTGTGGGGCGGCAGTCCAGCGGGCACGAAGACAACCCGGTCCAGCCTCAACTGTGCCCTGACCTCCTCGGCCGCTACCAGATGGCCGTTGTGAATCGGATCAAAAGTGCCGCCCAGCACCCCCACCCGCATACTCGACCCCTCGCTGGATGTTGGAGATTGGCTATTGGCTATTGCCATTCGAGTTCAGCTTCGCCGATACGCACTGTGTCGCCAGTCTGCACTCCGGCCTTTCTGAGAGCCGCCTTTAGCCCTATGGCATCTGCGATGCGCTGAAAACGCTGCACTGCCTCGTCCAGGTCCCAATTTGTCATCGCTGCGATCCGCTCTACTTCCGCGCCCCGCACCTGCCAGGCATCGTCCTCCCAGGTGATGGTCAGGGCCTTGTCATCCTCAACGGGACGGAAGACCTTGATCTCAGTCGTTGCGGGCTCCTCGCCCCCCCTCTTTCCCCCCCAACTTTGGGGGGGATGAAGGGGGGGCGGCAAGCTCGCCAGCATCTCGGCTACAGTGCGCAGCATTTCCTTGATCCCCTCGCCAGTGACAGCGGAGATGCTCATGGCCCCCTGTCCCTGTGCCTTCATTGCCTGCCCAACTGAGGACCAGAGCTCCTGAGCCTGGGGCAGGTCCATCTTGTTCAGCACCACCAACTGGGGCTTACGGGCCAGCTCGGAGTCGAAAAGGGCCAGCTCCTCGTTGATGCTCTCGTAATCGCCCAGGGGATCGGCCGAAGCCCCATCCAGGAGGTGGATGATCATCCGCGTGCGCTCTATGTGGCGCAGGAATTCGTGGCCCAAGCCAGCGCCGGCGTGGGCTCCCTCGATCAGGCCAGGGATGTCGGCCATGACAAAACTGGTGTAGTCGCCCAGGGCCACCACTCCCAGGTTGGGCTCCAGGGTGGTGAAGGGATAAGCAGCGATCTTGGGCCTGGCCGCACTGACCGCCGACAGCAGGGTTGATTTGCCAGCGTTAGGCACACCCACGATGCCCACGTCGGCGATGAGCTTGAGCTCCAGGTAGAGCCAGCGCTCCTGGCCGGGCGCGCCCCGCTCGGCGATGCGAGGAGCCTGATTGGTGGAGGTAGCAAAGGCGGCGTTGCCCCGCCCGCCCTGTCCTCCCTGCGCCACCAGCGCCCTTTGCCCCTCCTCCATCAGGTCGGCCACGAACTCCCCGGTCCCGGCATCGCGGACCACCGTGCCGGGCGGCACTTCGACAAGAACGTCATCGCCCTGCCGCCCCTTCTGCCCTTTGCCTTTGCCGTGGCCACCCCGCTTGGCCTTGAAGTGAACGCGGCGTTTGAAGCCAATGAGGGTGTTCAAGTGCGGGTTGGCCGCCAGGTAAACATTGCCGCCCTTGCCGCCATCCCCGCCATTGGGCCCGCCCAAGGGCACATATTTCTCGCGGCGGAAGCTCACACAGCCATCCCCGCCGTCGCCAGCTTTAACGTTAATCTTGGCTTCATCGAAGAACACAGCAAAAACCCTCAGTAGTAGGGAGCGGGTCTTGCAGAGCCGCCTGGTCTCGATACGCTCCCTGCGGGCGCCACTCGACCGGCGCTTTCGATGACTCCCTGCGTTAACTTGATGCGTATGGCGGCCTCACCCCGATTTCGCGATCAAACTGCCCTTCCTGGATAGGGCGGGACGCCCCTTGGTAGCGACTTTAGTAGAGGAACACGTCGGATAACTGCCGCCTAGCAATAGCCGCTATGAAGGCTCCGGCCTCCATAGCGGCTCGTAAGTTGACGAATGGGAATAGGTGAGCTCAGAAACCAGGTTTTTGGCTGAAGGCTTGGCTCTTTTGCACCACGTAGAGTCCTTAAGGTGATGAGGTGTCCGTCCAGACAAGGAAAAACCCTTCGGGCCGAACCTCAGGACGAAGCCTGGTTTCTCCACAGCTAAAGAGACGGCATGCTCCTCTTCAAAACATGATAGTTCTCCAGAGCTCTGCCAGCGCCCTTAGCAACACAAGCCATGGCATCCTCAGCCACGGAACAGGGCACCCCAGTCTCCTTGGTCAGCAGCCGGTCCATGTTGCGCAAAAGCGCTCCCCCACCGACTAGCACCATCCCCCGGTCTATGATGTCCGAGGCCAACTCAGGAGGCGTCTTCTCCAGCACGGCTCTGACCACCCCCACGATGACAGTCAGAGCCTCGGCGATAGCCTCTGTTACCTCACCTGAATTGATCTGGATGGTCTTGGGCAGGCCAGCCACCTGATCCCTTCCTTGCACATCCATGGTCAGTTCCTCTTCCAGCGGCATCGCGCTGCCGATCTGGAACTTTATCTCCTCCGACGTCGGCTCCCCTATTACCAGGTTATACTTTTTTCTGATATAGCTCATGATGGCCTCGTTCATCTCATCCCCGGCAACGCGAACCGAACTGGAGACCACAATGCCGTTCATGGAGATAACGGCGGATTCGGCTGTTCCACCGCCGATATTGACCACCATGTTACCTGTTGGGGTACCAATTGGCAACCCGGCCCCGATAGCCGCCGCCAGGGGCTCAGGGATAAGATGGACCTCCTTACCGCCGGCCTGAACGGCCGCCTCGTGCACGGCTCGCTTCTCTACACTGGTAACACCAACAGGCACTGTTATCATCACCACTGGCCGGAAGAGGCGAAAACGCCCGCAGACCTTGCCAATAAAATAGCGCAGCATGGCCTCAGTTACGACGTAGTTGGCGATGACGCCGTCGCGCATGGGCCGCATCACCTCAATGTTCTCAGGAGTACGCCCCATCATGGCGCGAGCCTCTTCGCCCACAGCCACGATCTTGTTGTCGTCTACCGCAATGGCGACCATTGAAGGCTCGCTCAGGACAATGCCCTTCCCTTTAACGTAGACCAATACGTTAACCGTGCCCAGATCAATACCTATTTGTTTTTCAAACATTAATCGCGCTCTCCCTTATGAGAGTAACGAGTTAGTGAGGAATGAGTCAACGAGTTGATAAGGCAGCAGATAGTACTCCTCCCTCGCTAACTTGTTGCCTCATTACTCCATTGCCCCATTCCCTCGCTACTCGCTACACATTACTCATCTCTTGTTGTAGGGAACGGTTTCTTTCGCCGTCGCCTGCCAACCTTCAGGCGAATCCGGGAGCGATGGAGGGATCCCTCAATGACGGTCATATCAACTTCAGGAGGTCTCTCCTTCAGGAGCTTCTCGGCCCGTTGGCGCGCCGCCTCGGCCCGTTCCAGGTCAATCTCCTCGGCACGTTCCGCAGTGTCGGCCAAGACGATCACCTGGTCGGGCTGCACCTCCACGAAGCCGCCGCTGACGGCGAAGCTCTCCTCTTCGTCCCCCTTTTTGAAGCGCAACTCCCCCGCCTCAAGAGCTGTCAATAGCGAGGCATGTTTAGGAAGGATACCCAGGGTGCCCATGACCCCTGGAGCGCTCACGAAGTCTACGTCATCGGAGTAGACAAGACGTTCAGCAGTAACAATCTCTAGTTTGATCGGCATAGTGTTCCCTTCCTTTGGAGAAACCAGGTTTTTTCCCCGTCTGAGCAAACAGACTGCTGCGCTTGTGGTCTCCTGGGACGCGAAAAGGCATCTTGCCAACAGAAAAACCTGGTTTCTGAACCGGCGTCACAGCGTCTCGGCCTTCCTCATAGCATCGTCAATCGTCCCCACCATGTAGAAGGCTTGCTCAGGCAAGTCGTCGTGCTGGCCACCCAGTATCTCCTGGAAGCCGCGCACGGTCTCCTTGATGGGCACGTACGCGCCGCGCCGTCCGGTGTACGTCTCGGCCACGAACATGGGCTGTGAGAGGAACCTCTGGATCCTGCGGGCTCGGTGTACTACCAACTTGTCCTCGTCGCTGAGCTCCTCCACTCCCAGAATGGCGATCACGTCCGAGAGGTCCTTGTATCTCTGCAGAACGCGCTGCACCTCGCGGGTCATGTCGTAGTGCTCCTCACCGACAAAGCGAGGGTCAAGGATGCGGGAAGTGGAGGTCAGCGGGTCAACGGCGGGATAGAGGCCCATCTCGGCTATGGAACGCTCCAGGGTGATGGTGGCATCCAGGTGAGCAAACACGGCCACAGGGCCTGGATCGGAGTAGTCGTCGGCCGGCACGTAGATGGCCTGCATGGATGTGATAGAGCCCCGTCTGGTGGAGGTGATGCGCTCCTGTAACTCGCCCATCTCCGAGCTCAAGGTGGGCTGGTATCCCACTGCGCTGGGCATCCGGCCCAACAGGGCCGAGACCTCCATGCCGGCCATAGCAAAGCGATAGATATTGTCAATGAAAAGGAGCACGTCCTGACCTTGATCGCGGAAATACTCCGCCATGGTTACCCCTGCCAGACCAACCCGCAGCCTGGCGCCAGGTGGCTCATTCATCTGGCCGAAGACCATCACCGTATTACCGATGACTCCCGCCTCCTTGGAAGTGTTCCACATGTCGTTGCCCTCGCGGGATCGCTCACCCACGCCAGCGAACACCGAGAAGCCACCGCGCTCAATGGCCATGGTGCGGATCAGCTCGTAGATGACAACCGTTTTGCCCACACCGGCCCCGCCAAATACCCCGGTCTTGCCCCCTTTGGTGAACGGAGCGACCAGATCAATGACCTTGAGGCCGGTCTCAAAGAACTCCGGTGTGGTCTCCTGATCCTCGAAGGATGGGGCCTGGCGATGGATGGGATAGCGCACATCGGTCTCCACTGGGCCCAGGTTATCAATTGGCTCGCCCATGACATTGAAGAGGCGTCCCAGCGTAGTCGGCCCCACAGGCACAGTGATGGGGCCGCCGGTGTCAAAGGCCCTCATACCCCGTCGCAGGCCATCGGTGGAATCCATGGCTACACAGCGCACCCAATCGTTGCCCGTATGGTGCTGAACCTCTACGATGAGGCTCCTCTCCTCCCTGCGGGGTATCTCCACTGCATGGTAGATCTCCGGGAGCTCCCCGGGTGGGAACTCTATGTCCACCACAGGCCCCATGACCTGCACGATCCTGCCGATAGTTCCTTTAGCCATTACGTACTCCCTTAATTCTGGAGGTTGGAGATTGGAGATTAGAGACTGGAAGGCCTAACTATCCAATATCCAATTATAGCGTTTTGCACTTGGGTTTGATACACGTACTACCGCCCCCCTTGCATTCATTAAGGATTTGGCGTATCATTCCAGCGATTTGCAACGCTCACGAGGAGATAATCATGAAACCTTACTCG
>Ga0265595_1000074_pt1 | contig 87458 bp, 65 predicted proteins | sample saktaG_15_FD_190148 | JGI IMG/M metagenome (GOLD analysis project Ga0265595, IMG submission 190148) | Saline water microbial communities from Sakinaw Lake, British Columbia, Canada - sak_2013_06_06_50m | ecosystem: Environmental > Aquatic > Non-marine Saline and Alkaline > Saline ... | reverse complement strand
GTCACCCGCCACGGAGGTATCAAACCCATTGCCAACTGAAACAGGTCGGTGTCTTTCATCGCAGCCGAAGTTAGCCGCCGAACACCTCTCCGTCAACAACCTTACCCACACAGAATAGCGAGGAGCCAAAATAGGAGTTCCCCAAGACACAGCTAAAACAGTGAATTGAGAATAGCGAATAGTGAAAGGCGGATTCAGTATCACAATTCTCTATTCACTATTCTCCTACGTTGTATCCTTGGCGGTTCTATTCCGGTTTCCGGACGGCCAGCGGGTTGTTGGCGCGGCGCGAGTTGACAACGGCGGTGCTGTCAGGGATATTCCTTGCATGCCGACACGGTTCGTACTCGCTGTTCTGTGCGCCATCCTGGCTTCGGTGTCCTGCCGCAAGGCTGCGCCGGCATCGCCGGTGCACTTTGCACGGGAGGAAATAGCGATGGACGTGAGGCCGGGTAAGCTTGAGGTACGCGGGATGTATCACTTTACGTGCTCGGCCAAACAGCCGCTCATGGCTTCAATGTTCTACCCGTTTCCGCTCGATTCGACGCACCTGTACCCGGACTCCATCGAAGTAAGAATGCCGAACGCCGAACGCCGAAGTACGGACTCCGGAGTTCGCAGTTCGGCGCTCGAACTTCGTACTTTCGTACGGCAGGATTCGGGAGTTTCGTTCCGGATGCGGTTCCGGCCCAACGTAGAGGATTCGTTCTTCGCGTACTACCGCCAGCCGCTCAAGACGAACTCGGCAACCTACATCGTCACCACGACCCGCAAGTGGAAGCAGCCGATTGACCTCGCGCAGTTCCGCGTGACCGTGCCCGCTGGTTTCAAGGACGTGAAGCTGACGTTCAAGGCGGACAGCGTGGTGCAGTCAGACAGCACGGTATCGTACTTCTTCACGCGCAAGAACTTCTACCCGGACAAAGATGTAACCGTCACGTGGCGCTGAAGCGCCACGGACGAAGACCGGTCAGTAGAGCACGAGCTTGGTCTTGAGTGTTCGTTCCCCGAACCGGCAACTGGCGAAGTAGACCCCGCTACTCAGATGGGGCAGCGTCAGTTGATTACCGCCTGACACCAACGTCACTTTCTCGGACACCCTGACCCGCCCGAGATTGTCGTAGACCGTCACGAGCGCTGTTCCGAGCCGGTCCGCAGTCAGGACGAGCGACCGACCACGCTGGCGCAGGAAATCTTGCCGCGTTGCGCCGCGCTGCCCTTCAGAAACGCCCACCGGATACATTGTTATGTTGACGCTGTCGCGCCATCCATTCACGCCAATAGAAACCGAATCAGAATAGTAGGCGGGCAGGTACGTCGAGTCGCTCTGGGCGCTTACTTGATAGGTGCCGGGGCCAAGTGGGGACATGATGTAGCGGCCGGTCGTGTCGCAGCAGGCGTACGCGCTGCCGGTTGCATTACGGAACCACGCCAGGCACCATCTCAGCGGTCTGCCAAACCGATCGAGGACTCGGCCCGCAATGCCACCATAGCGGTCGTCGTTGGGTGCGCCGAACGTTGGGGTTGAGTCCAGATACCACTGGCAAACCACATACTCGTCTGGCCAGATACCTTCCCAGTGAGCGTAAACCGTCGCGGACATCCCGGCCGGCGGCGCCCAGCCAGAGCCGCCATACACATACACGTCTATATCATAGCCAAGTCCAGCCAACTCAATGGAGTCCGCGCTGTCGCCTAGCGAGAATATGCCGGTTGTATTCTCGTGGCTAATGACAACGAAGTCGGTGGAGTCGTGCAGCGCAATGCCACTGTCTATGGTGGCAACCCCTGCGCGGGTGACTATCTGACACCCCGACAGGTCAATCGGGTATTGTCGCTCGCGAGAGTACATATGGACTTCTACGCGTTCGAGCGAATCGGGCGCCACCTGTATCTCGCTGAGAAAGTACTCCATTGTCGGATTGGCCGTTGAGACGGCAACGAGCATTGTCAGGAAGACCACGACTCTTTTCATGAAAGCCTCCTCTTCAGTCTCTTACCAGAGGACCACTTTGACTGTGCTTCGGTACGTTCCTTTCTGCGCTGTAGCGAAGTACACGCCGGGGGCAAGCGTTGCCGGAAGCTCGATTCTCTTCTCGCCCTTGATTGCGACGAAGTGGAACTCGGATACACGAGCGCCAAGCTGGTTGTAGAACTGCACGTTCACCGGCGCGGTGCCATCGCCGGACAGCAGCAGGGCTCGGCCCGATACGCGCATCAGCAGCAGCGGAGGCGCAGACGGCGTCTCGGCCACGCCGGTTAGCGGCAGGACAATGCTGATGCCATACACGGTCTGACTGTAGCCCACTGTCACTGATTCCGGGTACACGCCCGAGTATACATGTCCCTGGTAGTACCCACAGGCCGAAACCTGATATGTCCCGGCACCAAGGCCTGCCACGCCGTAACTGGTCTGCTGATAGAGCCCCCGGTGGCTGCGTCCATTCACGCCGCGCGCCACGACTTCGGCTTCTTCAAACACGACTCCGCCGGTGCCGGTCAAAGTGCCAGCAATCATGCTGTAGTCGTCGTTCGCCTCGCCGGGCGTCGGTGTCGAGTCGATGTACCAGTTCATCGACTGGTCCTCGGCGTCATCGTAGTTCCAAAACGAGACGCTCCCGGTCGACGGTGGCAACGGAGCACTGCCGCAGCCGGTGGGTGACCTGGGATAGTGGACGACGTCGACGACCTCTCCAGAATCAGAGATCAATATGACACTGTCTCCAAGTGGGTTGAGACGGATGGTGCCGTATCCAACGTCTCCCCATGCAAGTGCGGTGGAATCAACCAAGAGAGGTGGATCGAACTCCCACAGATAGCAGACTAGCGTGCAGGCTGACGTGGACGTCACTATCTGCCAGCCGGACAGATCAATTGACTGGCGGTCGGGAGCACAGTTGAGTTCGACGAACTGGTGCGCGGAGTCAACGCTGACTTCGCTCAGGTACGTCTCGACGTAAGGATTGGCGGCAACCATCGCCGCCGCAAAGAGCAAGCAGACCAGAAGTTTGGTCATAGCCACCTCCGGGTAGTATTCTAACCTCGGACCGGAAGCTGTCAACAGGCGAGGTCGCGCCGATGGTCGGCCGTGTCCGATGGGTCGGACGAGCCCGAGACGTCAGACGGGAGCGGACTGCTTGACACTTCACGCTCGAATTATAGGGGTATGATTCTGCAAGAGCTTGACAATTCGTGATTTTGGGCGCATAATGATACCAGATGCGCGAGCCGTCCGCGGCAAGACTACGCCGAATTCCACCCTACCTGTTTCAGGAACTTGATGATTTGAAAGCCCGCACCGGCGGGGATTTGATTGACTTGGGCGAGGGCAGCCCGGACCAACCCGCGCCCAAGGCCATATCCGCCGTGCTCACGCGGGCGTTGAAGGCTACCGAGAACCACCGCTACCCGAGTTACGCCGGAAAGCTGGCCGCCCGCGCGGCCGTGGCGTCATGGTATCGCCGCCGTTTCCACGTCGAACTCGACCCGGAGACCGAGGTTACGATGCTGCTCGGGTCAAAGGAGGGCGTCGCGCACCTGATTTGGGGAACGTGCGGGCCCGGCGACACCGTCGCGGTTTCCGACCCGGGCTACCCGGTCTACCAGAACCAGTCGCGGTTGTGCGGGGCGACGCCGATCCCGGTGCCGCTGGAAGAGAAGACCAATTTCCTTCCCGATCTCGACTGGCTGTCGCGTATCGCCCCCCGCATCAAGCTGCTCTGCCTGAACTTCCCGGGCAATCCGACCGCCGCGGTCGCGCCGATTGAGTTCTACCGGGCCGTGGTCGCCCTGGCGGAACGGCATGGGTTCTTCGTCATAAACGACAACGTCTATTCCGAGCTCTACTTCGGCAAGGTGAAGCCGCCGAGCATCCTCGAGGTGCCCGGGGCGAAGACGCGCTGCGTCGAGTTCCATTCGCTCTCCAAGACGTTCAACATGGCCGGTTGGCGCATCGGCATGGCGGTCGGCAACGCACAATTGATTAAGGCGCTGCTGAAGATAAAGCAGAACACCGATTCCGGGCCGTTTGGCGCCATCCAGGACGCCGCAATCTTCGCCCTGCAGAACGGCACGAAGCACGCGACGGCAAACCGCGCAATGTACCGGCGGCGACGGAATGCGTTCTGCGGAGAATTGGTCCGGCACGGCTGGGGCGTGGCGCTGCCGGACGCGACGTTCTACGTCTGGACCCGGGTGCCGGCCGGGTACGACACCGCGCCGGCCGGCGAGTCCGTGTCGCTCAACTTCTCGCGCAAGATGCTCTCGAATTGCCGGGTGATGTGCGCGCCCGGAACCGGGTTCGGCCAGTACGGCGAAGGATTCGTCCGGTTCGCGCTCGTCGCGCCGGAGCAACGGCTGAAGGAAGCGGCGAAGCGCATCGGCAATTGGCTCACATGAGGCCGAGAATAGTGAAGGGGAAAGTAGAAAGTGGAAATGGCAAAGTCCCGACTTTGGATTTTCTACTTTCCACTTTGGCTTCACCGTTCATGACTCCCGATTCCCGAACATGCCTCTAGTCGTCCAGAAGTACGGCGGGAGTTCGGTTGCCGACATCAGGGGAATCCGCCGGGTCGCGCGCCGGGTGGTGGCGACGCGCGCGGCCGGGAACCGCGTGGTGGTCGTGGTATCGGCGATGGGCGGGACCACCGATGCGCTAACGAAGATGGCGCACGAGATTACGCCGATTCCGCAGCGGCGGGAGCTCGACATGCTGCTGACCGCGGGCGAGCGCGAGGCGATGGCGCTGGTATCGCTTGCCATTATGCACGAGGGGCTGCAGGCGGTTTCGTTCACCGGTTCCCAGGTCGGTATCATCACCGACCCGTTTCACTCGGATGCGCGGATCGAGGAGATTCGTGGCGACCGGCTCCGCCGGGCCCTGCGCGGACAAGTAATTCCGATTGTCGCCGGGTTCCAGGGCGTGAGCGCTGAGCGCGAGATAACTACGCTCGGCCGCGGCGGTTCGGACGTCACCGCGGTGGCGCTGGCCGCGGTGCTCGGCGCGGACCGGTGCGAACTGTATAAGGACGTGGACGGGGTACACACCGAGAACCCGGCCGAGTTCCCGGGCGTGCGGCTGGTGCCAAGGCTCAGTTTTGAAGAGCTGGCCGAACTGGCCGGCTCGGGTTCCGAGGTGATTCACCCGCGGGCGTGCGCGCTCGCGGAGAAGTACCGGGTGCAACTCTCCATCCGGTCCTCATTCAACGATAAGCGAGGTACGACTGTGGCCAAACTTGAGAAGATGGAAAAGGCTTTTGTCCGGGCGATGACGCACAACCACAAGCTGGTACGGCTGTCGCTCGTCGACGTGCCGAAGAAGAAACGCTGCCTGCACCAGGTCGTGACCCAGCTGGCCGCGGCCCGGGTGCCGATTGTGTTCTTCAACCACGGCGTGGTGCACGGCGACCGGTTCGACCTGTCGTTTATCATCCCGGAGGAACAGCTTGCCCCGGCGAAGACGATATTGGCGCGGCTTGCGAAACAGGTCCGCGCCGTGCGCCTCGAAACGAAGGAAAGCCTCTGTTCGGTGTCGGTGGTCGGGCCGGGCGTGGGCTCGGACCCGGAAATCCTCTCCGGCACGCTCGAAACGCTGCACCGGGTCGGGGTTCACCTCGACGCATTCTCGACTTCGGAAACGAGGCTGTCGTGTTTCATGGACCGGAAGGACCTGCGCCTCGCCGCGGCCGCGCTGCTGGCGCGGTTCAGGCTAAAGTGATGACAGAAGAGAACCTGGTAGAGAGAGCAGAGAGCAGAGAGGAGGGAGCAGTCGAGGACAAGCCGGCAAGCGTCCCACCCGTGGACGCGGTCGAGACTCCAATTCCCGAGTCCCCGATCCTTGACCCCAGACCCCCGGCCCCCGACCCCTCGTCCCTCGCCCCCAGTCCCTCGTCCCTGGACCCTGTCCAGGTCATCGAAGCCCTGCTCTTTGCCGCCGACTCACCGGTTAGGCTTGACCGGCTGGCCGAACTGGCGGAGGCATCGCCCGAAACCACACGGGCGGTGATTGACGGCCTGAACGCAACCTACGAGGAAACCGGCCGGACGTTCCGGGTCCAGCGTGTGGCACAGGGCTTTCAGCTCTACACGATGCCGGCATACGCGGAGTTCGTGCGCCGGCTCTACCAGCACCAGTACACGCACCGGCTGTCGCGGGCCGCGCTCGAGGTGCTGGCGATTGTCGCGTACAAGCAACCGGTCACGCGGCCCGAGATCGAGCAACTGCGCGGAGTTGACTGTTCGGGCCCGCTCGTTACACTGCTCGAACGGCGGCTGATTGCGACCTACGGTCGCGCGGCTCGTCCCGGCAATCCTTTCCTCTATCGGACCACGCCCGAGTTCCTGCGCTATTTCGGGATGGCCGGAGTGGAGGACCTGCCGCGAATGGAAGAAATCGGCGAATTCCTGGCCCGGCGCGAGGCCGGTCCGGACGCCGGCAACCCGGATAGGGCCGAGACAAAGGCCCCTGTTGAACAGCCGGCCGCAGCGGCCCCTGTTAAGCAGTACGACTCACTGGCAATGGACGGCGGCCACAAGGATGCGGCGCCGGAAGATGCGAGGTAGACAACCATGTTTGAACGACTGAAAGAAGAACGGCCGACTCCCGACCCGGCGAAGCTGGTGGTCGGACTCCTGTCGTCGGAGCAGAACCTGCTGTCGCAGGCACACTCCGCGCTGGTTGAAGGGTTCGGGGCCATAACCGTGAAGAGCCCGGAGATTCCGTTCAACTTCACGGACTACTACGAAAAAGAGATGGGGCCGAACCTGACTCGACAATGGGTGGGGTTCGAAGGCCTGGTCGAGCCCGACCAGCTCAGCGATTTCAAGGTTCAGGCCGGTCTTCTTGAGAAACGATTCCGCGGGCCGGACGGCCGGCGCCGCGTGAACCTCGACCCGGGCCTGCTGTCACTGCACAACCTGGTGCTGGCCTCGACCAAAGGCTTCGCCCACCGCATCTGCCTGCGCGACGGCGTCTATGCCGAGATCACGCTTCTCTTCCAGGCCGGCAAGTTCCAGCCGCTGCCCTGGACCTACCCGGATTACCAGACCGACGACTGCCGGGAATTCCTGCTGCACTGCCGCAAGGACCTGCTCGCCGACATCGCCCGGCAGAGGACCGTTACCGGCGACCCGTGGGTTCCGGCGTCATGACGAGCAAAGTGCATTGAAGGAACTGCGCCACTACTTCCTCACCGGCGTCGCGACGCTGTTACCGCTGAGCGTCACCGTCTTCATCTTCTGGCTGATTATCGTCCGGCTCGGCAACCTGTTCCACCCGCTGTTCAGGCTCCACCCGTGGCTTGAGCGCGTGCCCGACTGGGGCGCGACGCTCGCCGGGTTCGTGCTCTTCATCCTGCTCGTCCTGCTCACCGGCTGGATTGCGTCGGGTATTATCGGGCGGCTCACGCTCGGCTGGCTCGACAGGCTCCTGCGGCAGGTACCGATTGTTAAGACGATCTACTCGTCGGCGCGACAGCTCACCGACGCGGTCTTTGTCAATCGCAGCTCGTTGCGCAAAACCGTCATTGCCGAGTACCCGCGCCACGGGCTGTTCGCAATCGGGTTCCTCACGTCGGATGACCGCATCACGCTTGTCGATGGCCGCAAGACAGTCTTCGTCTTTTTCCCGACCACACCCAACCCGACGTCCGGTTGGCTCGCGTTGATTCCTGAGGGCGATGTCACTCAAACCAGTCTGTCTATCGAAGAAGGTCTGAAACTCGTCGTGTCCGGCGGCGTCATCAAGCCCGAGGATCTGGGTTCCTGCATCGGACCTGGCGCCGGAATCTGACCGCGTCTGCGTCGGGCCGCGCGGTTTCTTCTCGGGCTTGGGTTTCGGCGGCGGTGCGGGCAGCTTAGGCGTGTTGAGTCGGCGGCGGCGTTATTCGGTCAGCACAACCTTCCGGCTGATTCTCGTCGTACCATTGTCCAGCGTGTAGAAGTAGATACCGTTGGCCAACCGCCGACCTCGGACGTCAGTGCCGTTCCAGACGCTGGTGTATACGCCCGGTTTGGTCCTCCGTCTGCCGGCACCTCGGCCAATCTCATCTCTCCCTCTGTGAATGCAGCTTGACGCTCTGCTTCCTACCTCAATTTGACGGCCTTTACACGGACTCCGCCCGGTGCGGCCAAGACATACACGCCCGGAGGCACAAGCCGGCCCCGCTCGTCCCGGCCGTCCCAGACCCAGCGGCACTCGCCCGCCGGAATCTGGGCCTGTTTCACCAACCTTCCGTCCTGCGCATACACGCGCGCAGCATCACCGCCTCTCGCGGGCGAATTCCAGACAACTGCAACACTCTGACTGAACGGATTCGGCGTGACTCTGACGCCCCAGGACCCAGGACGGGACGACTGCGTCTCACCTACCCCCACCGATGTGTCTCTCAGGACATGAACGTACGGTCCGTTCAAGTGGCCCAGATACAGCCTGTTGTGGCGCGGGACGGCAGCAAACACGTATGGGCAATCCCCCACCTGTAGAATCGCTCGTATCTGCGCACCGTCACTGGTGAGCACGAACACCTCATCAGAGATTGCCGACGCGCAGTACAGCAACCCACTCCGCTCGAAGTACGCAAGCCCCCAAGGCTCTGCTCCAATGACCGTGGTCGCCAGTACAGAGTCATTCTGCGCCGACACGGTCGCAACATAGTCACTGCTCCCCGTCAACGTGCCCAGGTAAACCAAACCGGCGTCCTCGTTACCAGTCGCGCTCAGCACATAGTCAATACCGGACAAGGTGATGCGCGCAACAATGGTGTCAGAGAGTCCGCCGATGACAATGCACTGCCGGGACTCCCCTCCGCTGTAGAACTTGTCCGCGTTCCGGCAGTAATACCCGGCGTTCGGGGTGCCGCCGACAACCACCGTCTTGATGACTTGATTCGTCCTCATGTCAACAATCGAGACCGCGTCGGCATCGAAGTTCAAGACGTACAGCTTCCGCCGCAGCGTATTCAAGTACATCTTTATCGGACAAGCCCCGACCGGAATGTACGTCAGCAGAGAATCGGTCGCGCAGTCCACCACCGCGACGCTGTTGGTTGACTGACAGCTCACATAGACTCGGTTTGAGACAGCATCCCAGACCGGTGTAGTCGCGCCCTCCATCGGTATGCTCTTGATACGAATGTGGGTGGCACCGTCCACGACCAGCAACGAGTCGTCCGTCTGCGTGTTGTAGTAGCTGCAATATGCCTTGTTGTCGGTCGACTCATACGCAACAGCAAATGCGTATCGGAGCGGGAAGCTCTTCACCACTTTGTTGCTGTCGCAGGAGATGGCGAAGAACACTCCGGACTCACTGGCACCGTAGAGCACATCCTCGCGCGAGTTGTAGGCCAGGCTGCCGACCCACGCCCCGCCAACATCGATTGAGTCCTCGACGTACTGCGCCCGGCCCGTCGCTGCAAGCAGGCAACCCAGCAGCAGCGCCGCGCACAGACGGTGCCGGGAACTGAAGTTCATGGTGTGTCTTCCTCGGCCAGATATTGCGGCAGAACTCCGCCCATGTCAAGCACTCTCTGCGACCCCTCCGGACTGCCCCGCCCCTGCCGCACGGCAGATGGCCGCAAGGGTCGCGCCGGATGTCGAAACGCCTCCTCCGGCCGAGTTGAGCTGCTCCCGAGCCAGACCTCGCCGCCTCCGCTGCCCAGCCCGCCGCGCGGGCGGCTTCCGTGCCGTCAGCGCAATTCGTAAGCCTTTGGTTGTCGGTTGTCTGGAATCCGAGCCGGGCGCGAAGGTGGACGAGACAATCGGTCCAACTCGCCCCTGCTTCTTTTGGAAGCAGGGCGGCATCGGAACTAGCCGGCTTCGCTCCGGAGCCCATACCGGAAGTTCAGCCACAGTATACAACTTCACCAAGCCCGTCCGCGTCCTAACTTCTGCATTCTCAATTCACTATTGGGCCCTTCCGAAAGTCCCCTCCGCCGTTCCCCCCGCAGCGGGTCCAGTTGCTCTCCCTGTTGCTCTACCCGTTGTGGTGTGGGTCGTTCTACCCGTTGCTGTCCCGATTGCTCTCCGAATGGCTTCCCCGGTTGCTGTCCCGGTTGCGGGCCGAGTAGCGGTCCCCGTTGCTCTCTCCGCTGCTCTACCCGTTGCTCTCCCGGTCGCTCTGGCCATTGCGGTCTGAGTCGCCGGCCTCGTTGCTCTCCCAGTTGCTCTGACCGTTGCTCTCCCGATTGCTGGTAGAGTAGCTTCCGGAGTTGCTCGCCAAGTTGCTCTCCGAGTTGCTCTGTCCATTGCTGGCCCGATTGCGGATGCAGCCATGGCTCCGGCTACACGTTTGAACGCACTACGCTACGGACCAACCCCTACCACCATTTTAGACTCGCCCCGTCTGGTGTCGGTTTCACGGCCGGAGGGACCAAACTGCCCGCTGCTCTATTCGGTCCGCACGACCTCGCGGACGGCACGCAGCTTGCAGCTTGAGGCCTACGGCCTCGTGCTTGTGCGGCTAGCGTCGCAGTTTCTTCTCGGGCTTGGGTTTCCGCGGCTTTGGCCTGCGCGGCTTCGGTTCCTTCTCTTTCCGACGCTTCCTGTCCGGCTGGTGGTTCTCGTACAACTCGACCAGTTCGGTCAGCCGCTTCATCACCCGGCCGTTGACCGTATCCGCCGGGTAATTGCCCTTGGCATCCGGCGTGCCCGCGCTAACCCCGGTCAGTAGTTCGATGCCCTCGTCAATCGTGCTCACCGCGTAGACGTGGAACCGGCCGTCCTCAACCGCCGCGATCACGTCGGGCCGCAGCATCAGTTCCGGCACGTTCGATTTCGGAATAATGACGCCCTGTTGTCCGGTCAGTCCGCGCGCCTGGCACGCTTCGAAGAAACCCTCGACCTTCCAGTTGACGCCACCGATGGGCTGAACCTCGCCTTGCTGGTTGACCGAACCGGTCACGGCCAAGTCCTGCCGGATGGGCAGGCCAGACAAGTCCGAAAGCAAAGCGTAGACTTCGGTTGACGAGGCCGAGTCTCCGTCCACGCCGCCGTAGGACTGTTCGAAGCAGATTGAGGCGGAGAAAATCAGCGGCTGCCGGCGCGCGAACTTATGACGCAGGTAGCCGGAAAGAATATAGACGCCCTTGTCGTGGGTCGGTCCGGAGAGCTGGGCCTCCCGCTCAATGTTGATGATGCCGGCCGAGCCCACCCCGGTCTTGGCAGTAATCCGGGTCGGGATGCCGAACGCATACTCCCCGGTTTCGTAGACCGCCAGCCCGTTTACCTGCCCGGGCTTCGCGCCGGTCACGTCGATGTAAATAGTGCCTTCGCGAATCGCCTCCTGCAGTTTCACCTCGAGCAGCCGAACCCGGTCGCGACGGTGGTTGATTGCCTCCTGCACGTGTTCATAGTCCACGGACTTGGCGCCGGCCTTTGTCGCCCAGTGGCTCGCCTCGGTCAGGAGTTCGCTGACGATGTTGAAACGGGTGGAGAGCTTGGTTGAGCGGCCGGCCAGCCTGACCCCGTACTCGATCACGCCGCGCACGCCCGACCGGTCAAACGGACGGAGCTTCTCCTTGTCGCAAAGCGTCTTGACAACTTGTACGTACTCGCCGACCGCTGCCTTATCGAGGTCCATCACCGAGTCAAAATCCGCGCGCACCTTGAAGACCTTCTTGAAGTCCTCGTCCGCGCCGGCGAGCAGTGAATAAATCTGCAGGTCGCCGATCATGATGACCTTCAGGTCGATGTCCACCGGTTCCGGCTTCAGCCCGACCGCACCGAACAGGGCGGAGTACGGATCGCCGCCGGTAATCTCCAGTTGCCGGTTGCGCAGCGTGCGTTTCAGCGCCGGCCAGACCCCCGGCTCCACCAGGGCGTCAAGCGCGTTTATGACGAGGAACCCGTGGTCCGCGCACAGCACCGAGCCGGCTTTGATTCTAGTGAAGTCCGCCCGCCACTGCCCGCCCCGGTCCCAGACCCGGTCAATCGAGCCGAACAGGTTCTTGTAGTTCGGGTTGGTCTCGAAAATCACCGGCGCCGCCTTGATGTTGGAGTTGTCGACCAGCACGTTCACCCGGAAGTCGAGGTACGGGTCGGGCCCGCCGGGCTGCGGCGGTGCGGAAGCGGCAGCCTCGCCTTCCGCCGGCGGTTTCTGGCGGAAAACGTCGGGCTGGGCCAGGATCGCGTCCTTGACTTCGGCCAGGTAGTCGGTAAACGGGGAGCTCTTCGAGTGGGCCGGCCCCGGGTTCTTCGTTCCTTTAGCCGCATGTTCCCGCATCCGGTGATTGCAGCGTTCCTCGATGTCGGCCAACCGTTCCTCGACGACCGGCCGGAGGATACTCTGGTCCAGTTCCGCGAGCGTGTCGCGGGCCGCCTTCTCCAGGTCACGGATGTCCTTGAAGATAACCGCGAGCTCGGCGGCCAGTTCCGCGTACCGCGCCTTGATTTCCTCGGCACGCGCTGCGGTAAGCTTCCCCTCTTCGACCTGGGCGGGGAGCGCATCAATCTTGACCGGCTGCTTCTCGACAATCGGGGCGAGCTCGGGTCGATTGAACGGCCCGGTCTGGACCAGCGCGAACCCTTCGGTCGCCACCCGCTTCTCGAATTCCCGCACGCGAATGCCGCCCCGCTCCTTGAACCCGTCCACAATCCCCTGCCGCCGCTGCTGGTAGGTGTCGCTCTCGAACAGCAGTGGCACGTTCTTGACCAGGTATTCGATGAACTCGTCCATGCAGCGCCGGAACTCCTGTCCCTTGCCCGCGGGCAGCCTCAGCAGCCGCGGCTGGTATGGGTCGCGGAAGTTGTTCACGTAACACTTGTCGTCAAGCTCCCGGGGCCGGGTCTTGGTTGATTCCAGCAGCTTCCGGACCGTTGTGGTCCGGCCGGTACCGACCCGGCCGGAAACGAAGACGTTGTAGCCGACCGATTCGATTTCAAGCGCCGTGTTCAGCGCGTCGACCGCGCGGCGCTGGCCGACTATCTCGGACGAGACCGTGATGTCGTCGGTCGTGTCGAACGTCAAATTGTCTAATGTGCAGTGCCAGCAGAGTCGGTCCGGAGCGATTTCGAAACGGAGGGAGGGATCAAGGGATCGAGGGATCAAGGGATCGAGTATCCGACTTCCTGCCTTTATCCCTTTATCTTGTCCCTTTGTTCCTTTCTTGCTCTTTCCCTTCATCCTTTGCCTCTCTTTCTAGTCGCGCGTGGCGACTTTCAGGCTCGGAAACATCAGGAACGGTGCGTAGTACGACCCGAGGTCACGGACAGAGTTGCCCACCGCCTCCACGTTCCGGAGCATCTCGTATGCGTTGCCGGCAATCATTGTATCTTTGACGCGGCCGGTCACCTTGCCGTTCCCGATTCGGAAACCGGACGAGACGTTGATGGCCACGTCGCCGGCGAGCACGTTCGACTGGCCGCCGCCGATGCAGTCGTAGACCAGCAGTCCTTCGCTGATGCCCGCCAGCACATTCTCGAACCGCGCGTCGCCGGGAACGAGTTCGATGTTGCTCACACCGGGTTGTGGCTGGGACGTGTAGTCGCGGCCGGCCGAGCCGGAGGTTTGCGCGCGGCAGGCGGCCGCTGTCGCCAGATCGAACAGGAAACCGGTGAAGATCCCCCGGTCGAACAGGACGTTCCGGCGCCGTGGCACGGCTTCCGCATCAAACGGGCTGGACGCCGTACCAAAGTCGCGCAACCCGTTGTCGACGATGGTAATCTTCTCGTCCAGGAGTTTCTGCGCGGTCTTGCCAATGAGCGGCGATACGCCCTTCTCGAGCTGCTTGCCGTTCACTCCGACCAGGAGCGGATAGAGCAGATCCGGTACCGCGGTCGGCATGAAGATGACCGGGTAGGTTCCGGTCGCCAGCCGTGCTCGCGACCGCGCGAGGATTGCCCGCTCCTCGATTCGGTCGGCCAGCACGCCGATTGACGGCGCTGCGCCCGACGACAGGTTCTCATATTCCGAAATCCAAACCAGCCCGTCACTGACCACAAGGCCGGTGGCAGATAGTTGGAGAGTGGCGCGCGAGAAACGTCTCTTGAGTCCGGCGCTGTTCGCGATCACAGTCTCGCCGTAGGCGCGGGCCATGGACACGTCGAGCTTCAGGCCCGGCACCCGGGCCCGCACGGCATCGACCAATTCCCGGCCCCACTCAATCATCTTCAGCGCCGGCAGCATTATCACTCGATTCTCGAAAGTCTTTACCGTTGGGTTCGGTTCCGGCCCGGGGAATTCGAAGCTGCACTGCTTGCCGAACTCAGCCGTGTCGAGCGCGGCCTGGACCAGCTCGTCGACCTTGTTCGGGTCGCTGCTCGAACTGAACCCAACCCGTCCGTTCTTCACTACGCGCAGCCCGTATCCGTGAGTCAGTCGGCTTTCCTGTGAGTGGAACTCATTCGCCTGGAACTCGACGACCGTCCGGTCCTGCTCGGAACCGAACACCTCGGCCTGCGCTCCCCGTGCCTGCGCCAATGACAGTATCTGGTCTTCCATCAGCTACCGCACTCGGCAGAAAGGATGAAGGATGAGGGATGAATACCCGACTTCTGGCTTTTTTGCTTCATCCTTTCCTGTTTCATCCCTTCCTACTTTCCTCCGATTACGACGTTCCTTATCAGGACGTGCGGGGCGCCGAGCCCGACCGGCAGCGGCGCTTGGCCGCCTTTGCCGCAACCACCCAGCCCGCCGAACACTACGAGGTCGTCGCCAATCATGTCGATGCTCTTGAGCGTCTCGAAGACGTTGCCGGAAAGCGTCACGTCGCGCAGCAGCTTCGTCTGTCGGCCGTGCTCGACCAGCCGCGCGTACTGGGACGCGAAAGTAAACGACTCGAGCTCGGTCATTCCGCCGCGCGACCCGCAGACGTACAGCCCGCGTTCGAGCGAGTCGAGCATGTCCTCGATGTTGAATGAACGCGGTTCGATATAGGTGTTGCTCATCCGGACGATGGGCGCGAATCGGTACGACACCGCGCGGGCGTTGCCCGTGACCTTCTCGCCCATCCGCTGCGCGCTCTGCCGGTCGTGCAGGTGCGCGGCGATGCGGCCGCCCTTCATGAGCTCGGTCCGCTCTGCCTCGATTCCCTCGTCATCGAACCGGAAGCTGCCGCGCTCGCCCGGCATCGTCCCGTCGTCGACTATCGTCAGGTCATCAACTCCGTACTTGGTCCCGACCTTCATCAACTCCCGAAGCCGCTCGTTCGTGGACAGGAAGTCGGCCTCGCTCAAATGCCCAAACGCCTCATGGGCGAAGACACCGGCGAGCAGCGGGTCGATGATGACGTCGTACTTCCCGGCCGGTACCGACTCGGCTTTCAAGAGGTCGAGCGCGACCTTGGCGATGCGCTCGACCAGCGGCTCGCGGTTCTCAAGCGATGCGAATCCCTGGGTCTTGCCGAACGAATCGGAGTAGTCCTGAACATTCGCTCCGTCGCGCGCCACCGCGCGGCACATGAAGCCGGTGTACACCGACTCCTGCGTGATGAACCGGTCCTCGGAAGAAAGGAACGAGGTCCTACGAAACGTATCGCTGTACAACGATAGAGTCGTCGTGATGCCCGCGGTCTTGAGCAGGATGTCGTTGTAGTGCTTGATGAGCGCGTGCTTGTCGGCCAGCGGGACTTTGCGCGGGTCGTCTGCCTCGGGCACGGTCACGCTGTCGGTGTACGCGGGCATTTTGCCGAGTGTCTCCGGTCGCGCGGGCATCGCCTCGACCGCCGCGGCCACTTCCCGCGCCAGGTCCTTCAGCTTGTCGTCGACCTGATTGAAGCTAGCCGTACCCCAATTGCCGCGGTGGAACACACGGATGCATCCGCCCCGCTCAAACGCCCGGCCGATTTCGTCCAGGTCGCGGCCGCGGTAGATAATTCGGGCCTGCTCGGACTCCTCAAGCCGGATGTCGGCGTAGTCGCTCGCCACGCCGCTCAGGACATCCGCAAGAAAAGGCTTTCGAGTCTCCATGGCAACTCCTGGTCGGGTATCTGTAACTTCTCAGCCTCAAAAGCGTAGGGCTGAACTTCGCTTTGTCAACCGACACAGCGTGAGTCCGACGAATTGAGGCGTCTCTCCGGCCGGCCGCAGAGGACGTGGATTCGCAAACCGCCATAGATGAAGCCCGAAGCTCGAGGCTCGAATTCCGAATCAATGTCGAATGCCCCAAGTTCGAGACCACTGCGCTTGTTTGATCCAATTGTCGGGGGCTCGACAGACTTGTTCTTCGTCCTTCGGGCTTCAATCGTCGTTGGCCTCGGCGGCCCCTGTCAGACAGTGCGGACTTCGGATTTCGGACTTGGTTCTTACGACGTGCCTTTGTGGTCAACTCCTATGTCGGCTCTTAGGGGAAACCGGCGGCTTGACGAAGGACAATGTTCGGGTAGAGTATGGCCGCCCGTTCGTCACCGAGACCCTGACAATACTATTTGGAGGTATGATGAGTGCTCGATTTCCTGCCCGGCTGCTCGGATTGCTTGTTCTGCTCTTGGCCGCCGGCTGCTCGACCGCCAGTGACGCCGACCCCGTAGATACCGGTGCGCCGGCGAACTCCGGGGCCGATCTATGGTACACTCTGATTGCTGTTGTAGTAGGACTTGCGCTTGGGTTCCTCGTCGCCGCGACGTTGGGGTACTTTCGACGTTCGTCTCACCGGCATCACCACCGGCACCGCACCGAGGCCGGCTGGAAGCGAATCAGCGAACGCATCGCCGCGACGATGTCACGGATGGGGAACTTCCTGCGTCCGTCTCGCCGGCATCACCACCGGCGCCGCACCGAGGCCGGCTGGAAGCGAATCAGCGAGCGCATCCAGACCGGCACCAGCCAGGGACTGGCCGAGTGGCGCAGCGCGGAGCATGAGGGAAACACCGACTGGGATGATCTCAGTCGCAGAATCGAGCAACACATCCTTGAAGAGATGCGCAAGCACCATGACTAGCGCCAACCGCGGGTTCCGGGGTCCTGGCCGGTTCGCTTTGTAACTCTTTGTGGTTAATCTCGGGTTTGGGAACTGACCGGACACTTGACCGCCACATTTGCCGCAGTAGAGTATGATATTCGTATCGTAATGGAGGTGCCGCTATGACACATAACTGGCCGAAAATTCTGCTCGCCGGATTTCTGCTTCTGCTTCTGGTCACGAGCTGCGCGCCCGGCAACGTCCGCTACAGCACCGAGACCGGCAGGCCCGCCAACTTCTGGGCCGGGCTCTGGCACGGGCTTATAATCATTGTCACGTTCGTCGTCAGCCTGTTCACGAAGGACGTCGGGGTCTATGAACCCAACAACGTCGGCTGGGGCTACAATCTCGGCTTCCTGCTCGGCTGCATGATTTCGCTCGGCAGCGGCGCACGCAGCGTCGCCCACCGCCACAAGCACCGGCACGAACCCGACTGGGACCGAGTCGGCCGGCACATCGGCGACAGCGTCAAGGAAGGCCTTGCATCATGGCGCACGCAGGAGCGTCCGGCCGAATCCGACCAGGACTGGGACGAACTGGGCCGGAAGATAGAAGAACGCATCCGCGAAGAGATGAGGAAGAACCGTGAGTGAGCTGCTGTCCCGTCCGGTTCGCCTCTTCACTCTTCTCTCTTCTCTCTTCACTCTTTCCCTCGCCGCTCAGTTCGTCAGTGAACCGGGGTATACGCTGCCGGCAGAAGAAACGCGCATCGGCGACATCTACTACGGCGGCACGATGCTCCGCATCGAGGGCCGGCTTGACGGTTCGGCCATCGCCGGGGCCCAGTCCATCAACGTCTCCGGCCCGGTCACGCGTAACCTCTTCCTTGCCGCCCAGAGCGTGGATGTCGCGGGCGCTGTTGCCGGCGACGTTGTCGCCCTCTGCGCGACGCTGAACGTCAGCGGTCGCGTCGGCGGCGCGGTCCGGACCGGCGCCGGCACAGTCTACATCAACGGCGCGGTTGGCCAGGACGTGCTGGCCGGCTGTGCAAACCTCGTCATCGGCAAGAACTCCGAAGTGCGGGGCGACGTCGCCGCCGGTTGCCGGTCGCTCGAAATCGCCGGCACGGTGCGCGGCGACGTCAAGGCGGTTGCCAACGAAGTCGTCATCTCCGGCTCGATTGACGGCAACGTCGACGTAACCGTGGCCGACAAACTCACGCTTACGCCCGACGCCCGTGTCTATGGCAACCTGCGCTACCGTTCGAACAAGAAGATCGATATCGGCAACCCCGACATGGTCTTCGGCAACATCGACCACGTGCTGCTCCCGTCACCCAAAGAAATCGAAGACATGCGGAATATGAAACCCCGGCCCGGCATGTTCGTCACGTTCTTCCTGCCGTTCACGATTCTCTCGATACTCGGCGCGCTCGTGGTCGGGTTCCTGCTTGTGGCAATCTGGAAGCACGTGCTCAATGAGGGGCTCGCTCGCTCGCTTAGCCATTGGGGTCGCACCGTCGGGTTCGGCGCCATCGGGTTTCTTATCGGCCCGATGAGCATCCTCGTCGCCTTTGCGCTCATCATCACGATCCCGGCCGGACTCATCGCCGCGGCCGCGTACATTGTCTCGCTGTACCTCGCCAAAGTCCTTGCCGGCCTGTTCACCGGGCGGCTGCTGTTCCGTATCTTCGGCGCGCCTGAAATATCGCTCTGGTGGGCCGCGCCGGTAGGTATCGTAATCGTCTTTGGTCTGTGCGCCATCCCGTTCGCGGGCTGGGCAGTCTGGCTCGCAAGCATGGCGGTTGGTTTCGGGGTCATCGCCGAACTGCTCGGCATGTCCCGCACCGCATAGTCAGGAGGAAATATGGACCATTCGACCCCGCCTTCGCACAGCGAAGGCCTGAAGAAGTATATTGACCGGGCAGACCAGGCGCTGGCCGCACGTCAGCGCGACATCGTCCGCGCCCGCAAGCTCCGCTTCGACACGATTGCCGTCCACGGACTCTACACGGTCGCGGAGTCGCTCGACCACAATCACGGCGCGATAATGGAGCCGACCCTTTTCTCGTCGGCGCAGGCCTACCGCGACTCGGACGAAATGGAGCTTGCCCTTGGCTACAAAATACCAACCTGGTGCTACACCCGCATCCACAACCCGACGCTCGGGTTCCTTGAAGACAAGCTCGCCCTGCTGGAAACCTACGGTTCAGACATCGAGGCCGGGTGCTGCGTCTACTCTTCCGGCATGGCCGCCATCGGCAACACGGTCGATGCGCTGATGGCCCTGCCCGGCACCAAGCCGCCGAATTTCGTTTCCACCTGCCAGCTCTACGGCGGCACCTACCAACTCTTCGACGCGCGCCTGAAGTGCGAGCGCGGCATGGACGTCCGGATGGTGGTCGATTCCAGCAACCTTGACGAGTGGCGCCGCACCATCGACAAGAATACCCGCTTCCTCTATGGCGAAATGCCGTCCAACCCGGGCCTTGCCTTCTTCGACATCGCGGCGGTCGCCGCGCTGGCCCACGAACACGGCATCCCGCTCGTGCTCGACGCGACCATCGCCTCGCCCGCCCTGATGCGGCCGCTGCTGCACGGCACCGACGTGGTAATTCACTCTGCGACCAAGGTGATGAGCTGCTCCGGTCTCGGGATGGCCGGCGCGGTTATCGCTCGTATGCCGATTGTCTCAAACATTCCGAACGACGAACTGAAAGCCAACTTCGCGCTCTACCTCAAGCGCTACCCCCAGCGCGAGCAGGGCGGCTGCCTGCACCCGTTTCAGGCCACGATGACGATGTCCGACCTGCGCACGCTGCGCGCCCGCGTCGACGCCTGGAGCCAGACCGCGATGACAGTGGCACGGTTCCTCGAAGGTCACGCGGCCGTGCTCGCGGTCAATTACCTCGGGCTCGAAAGCTACCCCCTGCACGAACTGGCGAAGAAGTACTTGTGGCTCGTCGACGCCGAGCACGACGAGCACTACGGCAAGCCGGTCAACCGTTACACCCACATGATGTCGTTTCGGGTGAAGGGCGGCCCGGACGCGGCGCGCAAGGCGTTCGACCGGTTCGAAATGATCTGGCGCGCCACCGACCTAGGCCGGGTCAAGACCGTTGCCACCATCCCGGCCATCTCGACGCATCTCCTCCAGGGCGAAGAAGCACGCAAGAAGGCCGACGTCCCTGCGGACCTGATTCGGCTGTCGGTAGGTGCGGAACACCCGGATGATATCATCGGGGACCTAGACCAAGCGCTGGGAGCGGTGAAGTAGGAAGGGTTCGAGGAATCGAGGATTCTAGGATTCCAGTGGGCGGAGCGTGCTAAGGAATTACCGCGACCTGCTGGTCTGGCAGAAGTCGTACCGAATCTGCCTGCAGGTCTATCGGTCGACAAGGAAGTTCCCGGCCGACGAGCGCTACGGCCTAACCTCTCAGATGCGCCGGGCCGCGGTCTCGGTTCCGTCCAATATCGCGGAGGGATACAGCCGCAGCACGACTGGTGACTACCTACGTTCGCTGCGCTTCGCGTACGCTTCGAACAGCGAACTGGAGACCCAGACGATGCTAGCTCGCGACCTTGAATACCTCAAGCTGGATGAATATGGCAAGCTATCCGAGGATATCCGCGAAGTGGAACGAATGATGATGTCACTGATAAAGTCACTGGAACGCCGGCACTCGAATCCTCGAATCCTTGAATCCTCGAATCCTCCAGGAGCCAAGCCGTGAACCCTCTTCTATACAGCACCAACCTGTCCTCCCCCGACGTCGACTTACGCACCGCGCTTCTCACCGGCCAAGCCCCGGACAAGGGCCTGTACATGCCGCGCGAGATTCCTCGCATACCGCTCGACGAGATAATCGGGTTCCGCGAGAAGCCGTACCCGGAAATCGCCTTTGCCGTGCTGCGGCGCTACACGGAAGGCCTGATTCCCGACGATGAACTGATGCGGCTCTGCGCCGAGTGCTACAACTACGCGGTGCCGCTCGAACGCGTCTATGGCCGCACGTTCCTCATGCGCCTCGACCAAGGCCCGACCGCGAGCTTCAAAGACTTCGCGGCCCGGATGATGGCTCGGATGATGCGCTACTTCCTCGCGCAGGAAGGCGGCGAGTTGGTTATCCTGACCGCCACGTCCGGCGATACCGGCTCCGCGGTCGCCCACGCGTTCCATAACGTCGACCGCATCTCGATGGTCGTCCTCTTTCCTATTAAGGAAGTCTCGGACCGCCAGCGCAAGCAGATGACGACGCTCGGCGGCAATGTTACGGTCATCGGCGTCGACGGCCAGTTCGACGACTGTCAGGCTCTGGTCAAGCGCGCTTTCACCGACCCGGAACTCGGGCGCATCCGGTTCTCCTCGGCCAACTCCATCAACATCGGCCGGCTCCTGCCGCAGGCGGTCTACTACCTGTACGCTTGGGCCCGGCTGCAGGAGAACGACGAAGCGGCAATCATCTCGGTCCCGTCCGGCAACTTCGGCGACATCTGCGGCGGCCTGATTGCCCGGCGCATGGGCCTGCCGGTCGACCGGTTCGTCATCGCGACCAACGCGAACGATGAGTTCCCGAAGTTTGTCGCCACCGGCAGGTACGAGAGGATTGTGCCGTCGCGTGTCTGCATTTCCAACGCGATGAACGTCGGTCATCCATCCAACCTGCCGCGGCTTGTCGCCTTGTACGGCGGGGTGATGGATGAACAGGGCAGCATCTCGAAGCCGCCCGACTTTGCGGCCATGCGGCGCGACATATATCCGGTGAGCATTGACGACGAGGGGACCCGGCAGGCAATCAAGGACGCCTGGAGCAATTACAAAACCATGCTCGAACCGCACGGCGCGGTCGGCTGGGCCGGCCTCGAGCGCTACTTGGAATCCTTGACCACTCGCAACTCTCCTCTGGCCATCTCCATCGAAACCGCTCACCCGGCCAAGTTCCCGGAGGAGATTCAACACCTGCTAGGCGTCGACCCGCCGCTGCCGCCGTCGCTCGCCGGGCTTGATGCCAGACCCGAGCACTACGAACACGGGCCGAATGACTACCATTGGTTCAAGGGCTTCCTGCAGAGAGTGTTCAAGTGACCCAGTGGTCCAGTGATCCAGTGACAGAGAAAAAGCGAGTAAGAACCTACCAGGACTTGACCGCGTGGCAGAAGGCTTTCGACCTCTGCCTCGACGTATACCGTGCGACAAAGAGCTTCCCTAGGGCCGAAGCGTACGGTCTCTCAGCACAGGTGCAGCGTGCGGCGGTCTCGATACCCTCGAACATCGCCGAGGGGTTCGGACGACGCACGACTGCGGATTTCCTGCGTTCGCTCTATATCGCTTACGGCTCTATCTGTGAGGTACAGACTCAGGCACTTCTGGCGATAAAGCTCTGCTACCTGCCGGACCAGGAAGCGGGCCGGCTGCTGCAGTCAATCGGTGACACCGAACGTCTTACCAAGGCCCTTATCCGGGCGCTCGAGAGAAAACTCTCCTCCGCTTCCGACACTTGATCACGTGACCACTGGGCCACTTGACCACTATCTCCTCCTATCACTTAACCACTAGACCACTGGAGCACTAGACCACTATGCCAAATGATAACCGCCTGACCGATTACGTTGTCGAACAGGTCGTGCGGCTGGTGAAGACGCCGAGCCTGGCCGGCCACACCGACGTGGCTGTCAGCTATGTCGAAAAGGAACTGACCCGGATGGGCGTGGGGCACAAGCGCACCGGACGTGGTGCGCTGCTGGCAACGCTTGAGGGCCGGGAGACCGGCCCGCATCGGGCGCTCACCGCCCATGTCGACACCCTAGGCGCGATGGTGAAGGAACTCGGCAGTGACGGGTCGCTCGTATTCACGGCGGTCGGCGGCTACGCGCTGGCCACGGTCGAGGGCGAGTACGTCACGGTCGAGACCAGCGCAGGCAAGCTCTTCCGCGGCACCATTCTGTTCGATGAGCCGTCTGCCCATGTCAGCAAGAAGATATCCGATGCCAAGCGGGAATTCGATAACATGAGAATCCGGCTCGATGCCGAGGTGCGGAACGAAAAGCAGGTCGCCAAGCTCGGCGTCGCGGTCGGCGACTACGTCCATTTCGACCCGCGCTGCGAGGTGACCGAAACCGGGTTCATCAAGACCCGCCACCTCGACGACAAGGCCGGGGTTGCCTGCCTGCTCGGCGCGCTCAAGGCTCTAGCCGATTCCGGTTCGCGGCCGCGACTAGCCACACACTTTCTCTTCAGCACGTCGGAGGAAGTGGGTTTCGGCGCTTCGGCCGGCATCCCGCCGGAAGTCGGCGAGTTGGTTGCCGTTGACATGGGCGCAGTCGGCAAGGGACAGGAATCGGATGAATACTCGGTCTGCATCTGCGCCAAAGACTCGACCGGGCCGTTTGACTACGCACTACGGCAGCGGTTGGTGAAGCTGTGCCGGACGCAGAAGATACCATACAAAGTCGACATCTACCCGTTTTATGGCTCGGACGCAGCGGTGGCGGTGCGGGCCGGGCTGGACGCCATCACAGGACTGATTGGTCCGGGAATCAACGCTTCGCACAACCTAGAAAGGACCCACCGCAAGGCGCTGGCCGCGACCGTGCGGCTGGTTCTCGCTTACGTTGAGCCGAACGGCAGGAAGCGCTGACCACGTGCTCACTCGACCACTGGACCACTTAACCACTGTCTTCTCCCGTCACTTGACCTCTAGACCACTGGACCACTCGTCCACATTCTTCTCCCTTCACTCGACCACTAGACCACTGGACCACTAGACCACTATGCGTTCCATCATCTTCCTCGCCGACGGCGCGGCCGATTTCCCCATCCCCGAACTCGGCGATAAGACTCCACTCCAAGTCGCGAATAAGCCTGCCATCGACCGCATTGCTCGTCTCGGCCGCTGCGGCTCATTCATCACGGTGGACGACGACATGCCGCCCGGCTCGGAAGTCGCGAATCTCACCGTGCTCGGTTACGACCCGCGCGAATGCTACCAGGGCCGCGGCGTCATCGAGGCCGCCTCAATGGGCGTCAAGTTGCGCGACACCGACATCGCCATGCGCTGTAACCTTATCTGCATTGCCGACGGCCGCATCAAGAATCACTCGGCGGGTCACATCTCCACTGAGGAGGCCCACAAACTCATCCGTCATGTTGACCGTTACCTTGGTTGTGACGAGGTTCGCTTCTTCCCCGGTATCTCCTACCGCCACCTCCTCCTTCTCTCGTCAGATGACCCTCAGCCACTTGGTCCCACTCTCTCTACCGACTTCGAGTGCTTTCCGCCCCACGACCACGTCGGCGAGTTGGTCGAGGACCTGATGATTGTCCCGAAGTCCGACGAGGCCAAGCCGACGGTCGACCGGCTGAACGACATGATTCGCTGCTCATGGGATTTGCTGTCCCGACACTCAGTCAACGAAGCCCGAGTCAAGGCCGGCAAGGACCCGGCTAACTCGATCTGGTTCTGGTCCCAGGGCCGCAAGCCGAAGATGAAGACCATGAGAGAGCAGTACGGCATCAGCGGCGCGGTCATCTCTGCGGTTGACTTGATTAAGGGGCTGGGCGTCTATGCCGGGCTCGACGTGATTGACGTCCCCGGTGCAACCGGCCTGATTGACACCAACTACGAGGGCAAAGCCGACGCCTGCCTGAACGTTCTTGAGGACCATGACTTTGTCTACGTGCACGTCGAGGCGACGGACGAAGCCGGCCACGCGCGGGATGTGAAACAGAAGGTGCTTGGCATCGAGTATCTCGACTCGCGCCTGGTCGCGCGCGTGATGAACGGGATTGAAGACAAGGGGATCGAGGCCACAGTGGCCGTCCTGACCGACCACCTCACGCCAGTCGCGAAGGGCAATCACGTTCACGGCCCGGTTCCGGTCGCCATACTCAACCCGCGCCTTGAGCCGGACTCGGTTCAGTCCTACGACGAGGTCGCCTGCGCTTCCGGTTCCCTTGGCCTACTCCGCGGGTCTGCTTTCATCCGGACTCTCCTCGGTCGCGAGCTTGCGTCCGCTCCTCACTAGACCACTGGACCACTAGACCACCTCCGACCGGTCTCGTGCATGGCTCGAATTTCATCAGAACTCTCCTGAACCGATAGCCGCCGTCTCTTCCTCACTAGATCACTGGACCACAAGACCACTTGACCACTACACCGCCCGACCACTGGGCCACCAGACCACTGGATCACTTCCGACCGTCACAGGTGAAGGCGTCTACTCGGTTAGTCCCAGGTCTTTCAGCTTCCGATGCAGGTGCGTCCGTTCTATGCCGAGCTGTTCCGCGGTTCTGGTCTTGTCCCAGTTATTTCGGGCCAGCGATGCTCTGATGAACTCACGCTCAAACTCGTCCCGGGCATCGCGCAGGCTGGCCTCGGCGTGAGACGGCGCTGTACCCATCGGTTCCATGAGGGGCACCAGGTCACGTGGCGTGATGTCCTGAGCCTTCACGAGAATCGCGGCCCGCTTCATGAGATTCTCAAGCTCACGCGCATTGTTGTGCGCCCAATCCGCGCTCTTCAGAAACGCGACCGCCTCAGGCGTTAGCTGCTTCTTAGGTACACCGTTCTCCTCGCACTGCTGCCCAAGGAAGTGGTCGGCAAGCAAGGGGATGTCGTCCTTGCGTTCGCGCAGCGGCGGCACGTGTATGTGAATCACGTTCAGGCGGAAGTACAGGTCTTCGCGGAACCGCCTCTCGACGATCTCCTGACGCAGGTTCTTGTTGGTGGCTGAGATTACCCGCACGTCAACCCGCATCGTGGTCGTCGCCCCCAGACGCTCAAACTCGTTCTCCTGCAGGAATCGCAACAGCTTGGCCTGACTGGCAGGCGACAGGTCTCCGACCTCATCCAGCAGCAGGGTGCCCTCATGGGCGGTCTCAAGCTTGCCCTTCTTCTGGGTCAAAGCTCCTGTGAACGCGCCCTTCTCATAGCCGAACAGCTCACTCTCTATCAGGGCCTCAGGAATGGCCGCGCAGTTCAGCTTCACAAAGGCCTTGTCCTTACGGTCACTCTTGAGGTGGATTGCACGGGCTACCAGTTCTTTCCCGCCGCCACTCTCGCCGGTCACAAGTACGGGCGCACGGGTCGGGGAGATTTCGTCTATCTTCTGGAAGATCTCGTGCATCGCCGTACTCGCGCCGACCATCTGGTACCGACGCAACGACTCCTCCCGCAGCCCGGCCAGCACGCGCCACATTCGGTCCCGCTCCAAGGCGTTCCGCGCAGCCAGTAGTATCTTCTCCCGCTCCGCCGGCTTCTCCAGGAAGTCATAAGCTCCCAGCTTCGTGGCCTTGACTGCATCTTGAATAGAGCCTTGCCCGGAGATCATGACGACCGGCAGGGTTGGTTTACCGGCGAGGATTGTCTCCAGAACCTGAGCGCCGTTCATGTCCGGCAACATCAGGTCCAGGAACACAAGGTTCAGCTCATGCTCGCCCGCAAGCCTCACCGCCTCTTCTCCGTCACCGGCCTGCAACACCTCCATTCCAGCGCCCGACAGGATGTCGGCCATGATATCTCGGGCCCTCGGTTCGTCGTCCACAACCAGCACTCTCTCAGCCACAGGTCCTCCTTCCGGAGAAACATCCACAGATTCCACAGATTAGCACAGATTCACCCTGTCCAGCCTCAGAATCGGCATTTCTGACTTCTAGCATCTAGCTTCTCGCCTCTGACTTCGTCCGGTGTTTCTGCTACTCACCATTCCCCTTAGCCGGCAGCACGATGGTAACCGTCGTTCCGACTCCTTCTTTGCTCTGCATCTCCATCCGCCCCTTGTGGTCCTCCACTATCTTCTTGGCCAAGGCGAGTCCCAATCCGGTCCCGTCAGCCTTGCCATACGTGAAATAGGGCTCGAAGACCTTGTCCAGGTACTTTTGCGGGATGCCCATTCCGGTATCCTCGACCTCGATTCGGACATACGACCCGCCTCCTTTAGTCACCCCGAGCGGAGTCGAGGGGTCACTCAGGCGAGATTCCTCGACTCGTCGGACTCCCTCGGAATGACACTCGCTTTCGCTGTCGCCGACCGACGTCCGAGTCCTCAGTGCCCTCGCCGCATCCCCGTGTTGCCTTGTCTCCGCGTCCGTTCCGTCCGGAGCTTGGTGACTTGGTATCTCGGTGGTTGACTTCGGGTTCACCGTCATCGCCTCGACGGCGTTCTCGACCACGATGTCCAGCACATTCGCGATTCCCTCTTCATCCAGTGCCACCAACGGCAGCCGGTCATCGAGACTCAGCTCAAGCGAGATGCCCTTGGCCAGCGCGCCCTCGTACTTGGCTACGACCTTCCGGACAAGCTCGTTGACGTTCTTCGGTTCGAGCGCAGGCGGGTTCAGCTTGGTGAACCGCATGAATGCGTCGGTCATCTTCTTCAGCCTGGCAACTTCGTCCTTCACATATCCGATGTACTTCTTCACCCGCTCGTCCGCCTTCTCCGTATCGTCTTGGCTTTTGGCTTCTGGCTTCTGGCTCTTGACTTCCTCCGCGCTCCCTTCTTCCGCACTTCTAGCCTCTAGCTTCTCGCCTCTCGTTTCTGACTTCGTCCGCCTCCTATTCACCTCTGTCTCTATCTGCTCGACCGCGCCCATGATTGTACCGAGGGGATTCTTGATGCCGTGCGCCAACTTCTGCGCCACCGGCGCCCAGGCCTTGACCCACTGCAGATACTCGACCGCCGAGATGTCCTCCAGTGTGAGCATGACGCCGGTGCGCACGCGCGCCGCCCGTGCGAGCACAGTCTTGCCATTGTCGAGGGCAACTGGAAGTTCCCTCGGGTTGGTTCCTGCTATGCCACCCAGCGCCGCCTTAACTGCCTGAGCCAGCGGACCGTACGGAATGGTCTCACCCCCAAGTAGCTCGCGTGCCTTCGGGTTGGTTCGCTTCACGTCACCGCGCAGGTTCAACTCAACCACACCGGCTTGGCCGGTCAGGCCGCGAATTACCGCCCGGATGTCGCGGGTCTGACGACTTTGGAGCAAGAGCAGAACGGCCACGAAGGTAGCCAGCAGGAATCCGAGTCCCGTAAGAACAGATGTGAGCGGGACGCGTCGCTGGATCACCGGGACCGTCCTGAAGTCATACAATTGCCAAGTACGTCCGGGACCGTTTGAGTTCGCCCCGAGCAGACGGTTCTTCCCTTCGTACCGCACGAGCCGGAACGTGGTGGTGACAGCGGTAGACGGACAGGGCTTGACGGCACGGGTTCGGAGCAGTGTGTCAAGCAGAATCATGAGCCCATCATTCGTCAGCACGACCAACTCGTCTTGGCCTCGATCCGAGAAGCTGCCGGCGATAACCTGACGGATGCCGCCGCGAAACCAGGCACTCCGCGTGAGCCTCAGCGAATCATCAAGGACTCGCAGGGTGTCATCCGAGCCGCCGAGCACGGTACGTGTCCGTCCATCTGCGCCCCTGGCTGTCGTGCCGCAGCTCGAATACCTACCGTACTGACGCCGCACAAGGACTTCTCCAGTTCGCCAGTCGAGGATGAACGCGCTGTCGCCCGAGCGGCCGTCTTCCTCACTGCCGGTTTCGTAGACGACTACTCGGCCGGGCATTCCTCTACTCGCCGGTGCGAACGCAGAGTGGGCGATGGAGGAATATCGCCCGATTCGTCTAGCCCACCGCAGTCTGCCTCGGCAGTCAAGCAGGAACACATAGGTGCTGTCGTCCGCTGTCCCATTGGCCACATTGCCGTTCCTTTGTGCCAGCGACCCGAAGAGAATCTCCGTCTGGCCGTCGTGGTCAATGTCAGCGAAGGTCGGCGGTTCGTCAATATTCGGGCCGGTCAGGTACGTCCAGATTGTGCCACCTGCGGCATAGTCGATGGCGCACATCCCACGCGGCCTGGCGTCATAGCCGCTGCCGAAGCTCACTATGGCATCGAGCCGGCCGTCGTTGTCGATGTCCAGCAGGGTCACGCCGGAGGCTGAGCCATCCCAGCCAGCCGGTGGAAGGGAGTCATGCCCACAGGTGACAAGGAGGTCTCGACCCGCTAGCGAGCTGAATAGGAGCAGAGAGTCGTGCCGGACGTGTGTGTACCAGAAGCCGGTTTTCTTCGACTCCCCAACAACGCTGTAGGGGGTGAATGTCCCGCGATCCGTCCAGATGGTCTTGCCTGCGGCTCGCATGTCCGAACTGATACGGTTAAGGACATAGTCATCTGTTATGGAGACGAATTCGTCCGTCGAGTCGCCATTAACGTCCGCCGGCGTAATGTTGAGATAGTCTCGCTGCCAGAGCAGGTTGATTTCAACCGGGGGAACTCGGCGGTGGCACGCGAGCACTAGGGGCAGCATGAGCAGAACAAGCGCGCGCCACATATCAGCGAATCGTAGCCGGTTAGGCTGGTCTGTCAACACCGGGCAAGCATAGGACTTCAGGGGTAGAAGAGGGGCGAGCCCGGCAGCGCCGGTTCTCGCCCCATCTCCGTCGACCATGAACTGAGTCCGATGCGCAGAACTCAGCGAGTCACAACTACTGAGGTCGTTTCACAGCGACCATCTTCGGTCGCCAGCTTTATGAAGTAGGTTCCGAGGCTGACAGCATGTCCGTTCTCGCCCCGACCATTCCAGAAGGCTGAATGCTGGCCCGCACCATAGCGTTTCTCCTCGATCTCTTTCACGAGGCTGCCCGCGGCGTCGTATACGGCAAGGCGGGCACGGCACGACTGCGGTGTATTGAAGGATATCTTCGTCCTGCCAGTTGCAGGGTTGGGATTCACTTCCATGGCAGGGCGAACCGCCGGCAACGTGCCTGCTTCTCGTTCGAGAATCGAAGATGCGTGCCCACCTATGACCCAGCATGTGGCTGCGCCCGGCCAAGTGGCAAGCCAGAAGTAGACTATCGTCCCTTGTGGATATGTCTTGTTAGCCATGATGGCCATGTGGTAGTCCCCGGCCGGCCCTTGGAGATCTGTCACCTGGCCATTCCCCCACACGTCGCCCAAGGCAAGATGGAATCCGGCGAAATTCCCCATGTCCGATGTGTGCACGTCCAGCCAGACAGAATCTCCAGCGTACATCGTGGAGCATGTGGGTGCGCACATGCCGATAACGCCAGGGGCTCCGTCGACATCCAACCGCGCGCTGCCGCCGTAGGTCGCGTCCCACGTGGCCGTTCCGGGTGTGAGAGTCCCGCTGTTGTCGTTCTCGTAGCAGGTGAACCAGTAGGTGAGATCACTGTCGAATCCCGGATTGCGTAGCCCCTCGGCGCTTGCAGAGCTTGCTGCAAGACAGATGGCCACGCACACGAACACTGCTATCTGTTTCACGCGTTCCTCCTTGGGTATCGCGTCTTCGGACATCCTGCACCGCGGATGTCCCTGTCGCCTCGGTTCGGTGCAGCCGGATGAAGCACGGACCTACGACTTGTGCCGAGGTCTTGATTTTCGTGCCTCATCGGACGGAAGTAGAGCACGGCCCGTGCCTGACAAGGAGCCGGTCAGGTGCTTGTGTAACTGCCCGAGAAGATGATGGTTAGAATCTGGGCCGCGAAAGGCAGAAGGTCAATGTGTCTGATTCGCGCAACTCTCGTGTCAGAAAAAGGATACAGAAAGAAGTGATCGAGTGGTCCAGTGGTCTAGTGAGAGGAAACGGACGGGGAGGCGCGGCTTCGCCGGGAGTCTGCAGTTCCAGTCAGCGCACAATCACGCGGCACGAGCGGCCGACGGCTAGCGGCTTACAGCTAACGGCATACGGGCAGCGGTCACGTTCCTCCATCGGCAGCCGCGCGTCAGGAGTCTCCGCATCTCCTGAAATCCCCGGTCAGGCTTCCCACTCGTTTTCGTCTTCTCAGATGTGTATCATAGCACACATTCCCCCGCTTCCCGAGACGGGTCCTAACTTCCCTATTCTCAATCCACTATCCTCGCTTCCAGCAGAATACCCTCCCGTACCCCCCGGGTTGTTTTCGAGCTAGCTTTCAGCCAAGCCTTGAAAAGAACTCTAAAATGAGCCTTGAGTCCAGCTTTCAGAAGAGCTTTGACCGGAGCTTTCGGCGAAGCTTTGCGCTGAGCGATGGAAGAAGCGATGGCCTGAGCTTTGGCGTGAGCTATGCGCTGAGCGGTGAAATGAGCTTTGGATTGAGCTTTGGACTAAGCTCTGAAATGAGCTCTTGAAGGAGCTTTCTGATGAGCTTTCCAGGGAGCTTTCCGGTGAGCTTTCTAGCGAGCTTTCGCTTCCCGATTGTCGATGTCGATTGGCGGAAAGTGGAGCGGAATCCGTGTAGCCTGCGTAATCTGCGGATGCTCCGTTCCGGGTCTCGGCGGTTGTATGTCGGTTTCCGGACGCCTCAGCTTGACTCGGCGGCGGGACTTGCGACAATCAGACGATGAATCTGCTCCTTGTGCTGACCGTCCTCGCCCAGTCGGTTCCGGCCAGCCTGCGCGACTCCCTTCCTCGCCCGCTCCCCTGCTCGTCCGCCACTAGACCACTCGACCACTCGACCACTAGGTCACTTGCCCTTTCGACCACTCGACCACGGTCCGAGACCGACCGCTGGTTCGCGATGGACAAGTTCTGGCACTTTTCGGCCAGCTTCGTCACCGTCGGCGCGGCGTATCACCTGAGCGCCAACCGGGTCAACATGCCATCTCCCTGGCCGACCGGTATTGCCCTGGGCGGCACTCTGACGCTGGGTGTCTGCAAGGAATTCAACGACCTGGCCGGGCCGTCGAGACACTTCTCATGGAAGGACCTGGTGGCTGATGCCGCCGGTATCTGCGTCGGCTACTTCGCCTTCATCCACCGCTTCTAAGAACAGGGTTCAGGGGTTCGCGGGTTCAAGGGTTCTAGTGCCCGACCCGAACCCCGGAACCCCTGAAACCCAGAACCCCTATCTGATTCCAGCGGGCGGTGCTGGGCTACTGAACGCGCCTCCCTAAATCGCGGACATTCCTCAGGCTTCCAGGCTGAACGGCGGGTAATGGTCGGTCGAGAACAGCACCGCGTACCAGATCACCCGCGCCTGCCAGCGCATCACTCCAACCACGAAGTCGAACAGAGCGCCCGGGTACCGGCCGGTAAAGAGAATCGCGAACCAGGCGATGATGACACAAACGTACGCGGCGACGTCGAGGAAGCAAAGGACGATGATATGGGGGATAACCAGGAACCACTTGACCAGCGGTAGCCAGCGATTGAGTTCTATCTTGGCGTCGGGGTAGACCACCTCGAGGTGAAGTGCCTGTTCATCATCGGTGGACGGATACTCGTCCCGGAGCAGCCCCAGGTAGGCGCTTACGCGGAACAGGAAGCGGTTGAGGTTCAGGTTCCAGTCAAACCACCAGCGCGGGTACTTGCGACGGAAGAGAATCATCAGCAGCGTCGGCGCGACCACACACCCGGCTGTGGCCCACGCGAGTTCTCGCCCGGCCCCATCAAAACCCCAGCGGTACTCCGTCCCGACGAGCAGGGCGACCATCACCGTTATCGGCACCACCAAGACCAACCGGAAGAATACGGACGCGCGATTGCGCGATCCCTCCGGGTAGTCGACGGTCAGGCTGACTGGATATGGTTTGCCGGTAGCGTCCATCAGACCTCCATTGCCGGCATGACCGGCTCGTGCCGCCCGGCCCAGCCCGGGATACCATGCGCCTCACCGCGTTGCTCTATCTGCTTGTCAGCAAGCTTGAACTGGAATGGAACTCTCACTTTCATCTCGACCGGCTTCCCGTCCTTGGTGCCGGGTGCGAACTTCGACACATGCACCGCCTGCAAAGCGGCTTCGTCGAGCTGCGCATTGCCCGAACTGACGACGAGGCTGCACCGGCGCATCACGCCGTCGGCGCCGACCGTCACTTCCACGATCGCCTTGCCCTCGACGCCAGCCTTGCGCGCCTCTTCGGGATAGGCAGGCTGTGCCAGGCTCTCCGTCTTGGGAGGGACCTCGGTACTGGCCACCGGCTTGGGCTGCGGCTGCGTGCCGCACGCCAGCAGTGCAAGCGTCCCCATCGCCGCCATCAGGAATGCTGCCTTCATTTCTTCTCTTTCGCCGTGTTGCGCCGGCGCGCCGCCACCTCGCGTTCGGCCCGGCGTCGCAGTTCGCGAATCTTCTCCATATCTATCCATGGCCCGATGACCTCGTAGAAATTGTCGTCGCTCACGTACCGACGGCTGAATCTCATTACCTCGGCCGTGGCTTCGTCCTTGGACTTCCCGGCCCAGATCAACTGCTTGGCCCGGTCAAAGGCGAACTCGTGGAACATGCCGCTGAACGCCTGCAGCGCCAGGTGCGGGTCCTTTATCCACACCGCCCGTTCGACCGCGGCCCCGTCCTTCTTCAGCAGCGAGTACAGCGCCTCGCGGCTGTCCACGACGACGTTCATCCAGTCCACCTTCCAGACTTCGAGTTGCGAAGCCGGCTTCTTCGGCGCAATCACCTCGCAGCCTTTCACTTCGCCCGGCTCGTAGATCATCATCCATATCTTCAGGCCCCGCTTCGCCGCCGCCTCCAGGTCACCCCGCAGGCGCACAAGCGGCCTCGGGAAGATGTCGACCAGAGCAACGCCCTTGGCCTCGCGCAGCATCGTTTTTGCCCGGCCGTAGACCTGGTCCGGTGTAGTAAGCTGGTATATCCCGCCCTCGACCGTGCCCGCGGTCAACCCCTTCAACTCTTCCTCCAGATGGACGCGCATCGTATCCAGCCGCCGCTTCATCGCCTCGAAGAACTCCCTCACCGGCAGAGCGGTGTAGGTCCGGCCCCGGCCGGTTTCATCCACGATAATCGCGCCCTTCTTGTGCAGGGCGTCCAGCGCCTTGTAGGTATTCGGGACCGGCTTGCTTGCGAGCCGTGCAATCCGGTACCCGGTGGCCTTCGGCTCCTGCAGCAGGGCCACGTACACGGCCGCCTCGGCGCCCGAGAAACCAAGTTCGCTGAGATGGTCAATCACACTTTCTTTCATCTGCTAGTCCTTAGGTTCATTGTTGTTTGGCACGACCATTAGTAATAAAAGACTACTAATGTTATCCCGGTTGTCAATAAGTATCTTCGCGCCCTGTTAGAGGCGGCAGTGTGGGACGGCGTTCGGCGCGAGCCGGGAGGGGCCAGGGATTGGGGCCAGGTGTGAGGGAATCGGGGCTTGGGGTCGGGGCCAAGTCAGAGGCCCGGTTTCAAACGGCAGAAGTCAGGACTACGGACGCGCAAGAGCTCTCTTCAAAGCTCCTCTGAATGCTCACTAGAAACCTCGCCGCACTGTCTCCTGGATTGTTCCTTCCAAGGCTTACTCGAAGGCTTACTTTCTATCAGATCTTATTGTTGTGCCCCACGGTTATCACTACATTTCCCTTTTTGTGCCCTTTGTCAACATATCTATGAGCTTCGGCAATTTGCTCCAGGGGATACGTTCTATCAATGACTGGTCTTATCTTTCCCGCTTCAACCAGCTCCTTGAGTGAAACCAAATCCTCGACACATATCTTTGGTGTTCCATCATCGACTGACATGTATTTCCCGGTCGGAGTCAGCGCTTTCTTGCGCTGTAGTTTTGAGCCATATCTCTTTCCGACGGCATCAAAAATAAGGTCATAGGACTTTCCTCTGTTCGTAAAGTCCTCTTTTGTGTAGTCAATTACCTTGTCGGCTCCCAGCGATTTCACTAATTCTAGATTCGCGGTACTGCACACCCCGGTAACTTCTGCCCCATAGTACCTGGCAAGCTGTACCGCAAAAGTACCTACCCCTCCGGAAGCTCCATAGATGAGAACTCTTTGCCCGTTTTGGATATTTCCTTTTCTAAGAAAATACAATGCTAGAGTTCCCCTGGAAGGAACAGCGGCGGCTTCCTCATAGGTCGCATTGGATGGTTTTAGTGCCACAAGACTGTCTGCAGGCATGCACAATCCGTCTTCCGGCAGACAAGTGTACTCGGCATAAGCACCAAAACGCTTGCCGGCAAATGCAAAAACCTGGTCACCTTTCTTGAATCGTTTTACGTCCTTGCCTATTGCTTCAATTTCCCCGGCTAACTCCAACCCCAGTATCGGTTTTCTTGGCCTTCTGAAACCAACAAATATGCGCATGGGGATCCATAGCAGGATATTCACTTTGCCACTTCGAACTATACAGTCCGAGACTGTTACTGCTGCCGCATGAATCTTTATCAGGACTTCATTGCTCTTGGGAGTAGGCTTCTCTACCTCTTTGAGCTGAAGAACTTCCGGTGGCCCGTACTTCGTGCATACGATTGCTTTCATAAGTGTGTCTTTCATTATTCGACTGAATCATCGACACGCCGTAGCCGCGGCTGCAGGCTGGGCCCGGGAGTCTACTTCACCACGCTTAGGACGGCGCCGAGCAGCAGATGGTCAGGACCCTGCTCGTGCATCAGGCGGCCCGGAGCAGCGGCACGGGCGGGCAGGATGCCCGCCCGTGCTCTCTCGCGGACTGCCGCGCTAGCCGTTGCTGCGGTTCCTGTGTAACTTGCTCGTGGGGCCGAAGACGACGCTCAGTGCCACGAAGGGCGTACCCTTGGCAATCGAGGGCCCTTCCCGCAGCTGGCCGCCTTCAGACAGCTCCCACTTTGAGTTCGCCGGCTGATACTGATACCCGCCGCGAAGCTGCAGACCAACGAATGAAATCGGCACCGTGACCATCAACTGCGGCGACAGGAGCAAGGCCGCGGACGAAGCCGAACTCGTCCGCCGCGGGTGCTGGAGCAGGTTGTCGAAGCTGGAGAAGTCGCTGTTGACGGGAGCCAACGCGATATCGTAGACGTTGCCGCCGATACCGAGCACCGGAGCGACAAGCAGGTGCGCTTGTTTCACGACGCAGTACCCGATGTTGAACTCGCCGCCGCGGATTGTGACCTTGGCAGTCAGGCTTTCCGAACTGACCGTCTGGTCCCCATCCCACCCGGCGAAGCCGAAGACGGCGCGACCAAACACGCTAAACCCGGAGCAGCCCGTCGTCGCGTGCGTCGAGCTGAGCTTGCCGATGCCCTGCCGGGCAAAGGCATCATTCAACCCGGAGAAGTCACCGAAGAGGACGGTGGGGCCGACGCCGATGAACCGGCCATTCACCGCATCAGCGCCGAGCGCGCTGCCCGCGATCGCCGCCGTCAGAAGACAGACCATTAGAGAACGTATCACGCAACCTCCTTAAGGTTGTTGAGCGGGCTGTGCCCGCTGGTTTATCGCCGCGCAGAGAGTGGCCGGGTCGACCGGTTGCCCGAGTGGAGGCTGGTCGGCTCATCCATCTTCCTGGCGCGGCGGCTGTGTTGTTTTGTGTGCCCGCAGTCGGGCTGGTTCCTTGCGAAACTATTACTAGCTAGATACTACTAATGTTCCACTGGGTGTCAACAACTATTTTCGGGTTCTGTTAGAGGCAGAGTCTGGGTGGCCGCCGTCCACGACGAAGACGGGGTGCGGGTTCGTGCGGCCGGCTTGCGGCGGAGTACGTCCGGTGTGTGGCTACTCGAAGACGACCCGCTGCCACGAGAGCGAGTCGTGGGCGAAGGTGAACAGGAGGTAGCCCTTGCCGGTGCCGTAGTCGGGCGCGCCCGGAGCCATCGTGCCGCAGGTGAAATGGTTGACGCCGTCGACCACCGCGTGTCGCCACGCATGGATGTGGCCGGCACACCAGGCGTAGACGCCGTACTTTCCCAGCCGGCTTTGAAGTTTGATCCGCTCGGACGGGCTGGCCAGCCGCCACATGGTCGGTTCCTCGCCGTCATAGACCGGGTAGTGCGTGAGGAGGATCTTGATGAACCGGTCGTCCTGCAACTCGCTTTCGAGCCAGGCAAACTGGGTCGGGCCGACGGTGCCGTCGGCGGTATCGAGGAATATCAGCTTGATGCGGTCGGCGATGACTACCGGGAAACAGCTCGGCCCGTAGTTCTGCTTGAAGCGTTCCCAGCCATCGGCCTGGAACAGGTCGTGGTTGCCGATGGTGGCGTAGTAAGGGATGCCGACCCGGTCGAGGTCCAGCTTGATGCTGTCTACCTCGTCCGTTGTCGCGTCGTTGGTCAGGTCGCCGAGCACGCAGAAGAAGTCAATACCCCTGGCCGCGACGTCCTGCCTGAACCGGCCAAGGTTGTTCACGTTGTCGTGCCCGATCTGGGGGTCGCCGAACACCGCGAACTGGAACGAGTCCGGGTTGACCGGAACCGGACCGGGCGCGGGCGGCTCGCCGGTCAGGTTCTCGCGCACGCGGTCTTCCACGGTTGGACGAGTGGCTATTGCCCAGAGGTCCCACTCGCAGGCGCAAAGTGCGAGCAGGGCCGCAAGGCAAAGTATCCCGGCGCGCCTAGAACTCATACCTCACCCCGACGTTCAGCGTCATTTCGTGGAACGAGGCAAGACCGCCCGAATATCCGACGATGGCTGTGCCGGCGTCCATGACCAGGTCTAGGTTGTCCTTCAAGGAGTACGCCCCGCTCAGGCAGAGAGGGAACTGCTGCGGGTTGTGGACGGTGAACAGGTCGTAGCTTGAGAAGCCCGCCTTGAGCCACCAACTCTCTCTGCGCAGGAACTTCCACGTCAGGCGGTACGCGTAGTTCCACTCGGCCGCGTCGCTCTTCCACACGAACGGCGACCGGTAGTCGTCCGCGCCGAACACCGACACGCGGCGGGCGACTCCGAAGCCGGCCTCCAAACCATAGACCGGCCCCGCTTCGACTGTAGCCAGCGCCCGGTTCTCCCCTGCCTGCCAGTCGTTCCACTGCTGGTGCTGGGCCGCGAACCTGATTGAGAGCCCGGCAGGACGGAACAGCACCGCGCCGAGACCCAGGCCGACCGCGCCCACACCGTTGTTCTGAAATACGTTGAACGACAACCCGGCGTCTACCTTCAGGTATTGAACCGGGACGATGTCGGCCATCGCGGTCGCGACCAGCTTCGACTCAACGCCCGGTTCGCCACGATACCCGAGCATGACCGACGAGGCGATACTCGCATAGCACGTCGTCCCGGCCAGGGCCAGGACGGCCGTCAGTAGTGTCACGCGCACCGAACGAGGATATGGAAACCGGGGTCGAAATCAAAGAAATCGGCTCAGGCTTCGAGCCGGCCGGGGCCGAGCAGCTCCTCGATCGTAAGGTCATCCTTGCGCAAATCCGCTTCCCAGACGACTTTCAGCCGGTAGCCCTTCCGCGCGGCAAAGAGCCGTTTGTCAATGTCGTGCAGCAGGTTGCGGCGCTGGTCCGGCGTGAGGGCTTTGGGGTCGTAGCGGCGCGGGTCGGCGTGCCAGTACGTGCCATGGACTTCGACCAGCGTTCGGTTCGGCAGCAGGAAATCGTACACGTACGGCCCCAGCGGGAACTGCCAGCGGTAATCAATCTTGGCTTCGTCGAGTAGTTTCGCCAGCCGTGCCTCAAGCTGGTTGTACGCCCGGCCGGGACAGCCGGTCGCGCGCTGCGCGGCCACTGCCTTTGCGTGGCGCGACCACGCAATCCGGTTCTCCACGAGCCGACGACGGACGACGCGCCGGCGCGCGACCTCGTCCGGGTTCGGCACTCTATCCCTTTATCTCTCTGTCCCTTGAGTCTCTTCCGCCCGCGGTCACCAGACGATCTTGGCCCAGTCGGAGTGCTTCAGGCTCTCGGCCGCAGCCTCGGAGATAGCCAGTTTCTCGTGCTTCAGCAGGTCGTCGGAGACAAGGTTCTCAAAATTGGCCGGGTCCCGAATCGGCGCGCTCGGCAGGACGTCCTTAAGATACCGCAGCACGACCTCCATGTTTGCCGCCGGCTGGTGACGCGCCTGACGGCGCAGGGCGTCCATCACGGCCAGTTCGAGGCATAACGACGGCAGGCGGAGGTTACGCAGGGTGCGCCAGATTTTCAGCAGACGGATTTCCTCGATGGTGCCCGATTCCTTCACAACCTGGAGGTGCGTGTCGAAATTGGTTCGGGTGATTCGCTGATGTTCGGTCTCGAAAATCCGGTGGTCGTTCGCGCCGCCCCATTCCTGCTTGGCCGGTATCAGGTCCACCATCAGACCGTGATGCGTCACGCCGACGGTGACGCTCTGGCGTCGGGGCTTGTAGCCGCGGCGCTTCATGAAGTCGAAGAAGCGGTCGTAGAGCTTGTCGATGTCCAGCGGCGTGCGCGGTCCGAGCGAAATCAACAGGTCGATGTCGGTCGCGCCCCGGATCCGTGTTTCCTTCGCATACGACCCGCAGAACCGAATGTCCAGCAGGAACCGACCGGCCCATTCGGTAATCGGTTGCCTCAGCTCGGCCGCGGCGAGCTCAGCCGGCGAGCCCTCGCCGCTCGGCAGTTCGTACTTGGCCAGAATCGAACGGACGTATGCATCCGGTAACATCGTGCCTCCTCCAGCGCCGTCCCGCGCCGGGAAAGTATCGAATTAACGACGTCTGCATCCCGGCCCTGCGGGCCGAACCGGGATGCTCAAGAATAGGCGCGCAGCCCTGACATGTCAACAGCGTCGGGGGCGGCCGGCTGCGTTGTTGACAGCGCCGCTGCTCTGTCCTAAGCTGAGCATACCGTGAAGCGCCATACTGTTCGCTACCGGACTTGAAAGGAAGGTCGCCATGAACCGTCTTGTGCTCGTCCTTGTATTCCTAGCCGCGGCGGTGCCGGCCCGGGCCGACATCGTCTACGTGCCGAGTCAGTACCCGACTATCCAGCAGGGCATTGATGCCGCGAACGCCGGCGATATCGTGATGGTCGCCCCCGGCACTTACGTCGAGGAAATCAACCTGAAAGCCGGCGTCGTAGTGCAGGGCGCGGGCGAAGGTCTCTCGACTATCGACGGCGGCGGCAATGCGGGCGACGTGGTCCGCGCCATCGGCAACGCCATCACGTCCGATACGAAGCTGAAGGGATTCACAGTAACCGGCGCGCTCAACGGCGGCAGCATGCCCGGCGGCGGCGGCGTGTTCTGCAACACAGGCGCGCGGCCGGAAATCGCCAACTGCCGCATCACCGGCAACGACTGCGGCATCGCGCTCTGGAACGGCAGCGCCGCCGTCATTACCAACAACGTGATTACGGATAACCTCTACAACGGCGTTTCGACCGGTGCAGGCGCGACCGTGGTCAATAACACGATTCACAACTGTCGCATCGGCTTCTCCGACAACTCGGGTTACGGCCCGGTATTCATGAACAACATCGTCACGGGTTGCTCGATGTACGGTGTTTACGGTCCGGGCGGCGGCACACCGCCCGCGCTGACCTACAACGACGTCTGGAACAATGCGACCAACTACCAGCAGGCAACCCCGGGCGTCGGCTCCGACTCAGTCGACCCGGTATACGTCGACAGCGCCGCGCGTAACTTCCACCTGCAGGCCGGCTCGCCCTGCATCGACTACGGCAATCCCGCCCCGCAGTACAACGACCCGGACGGAACCCGAAACGACATGGGCGCGTACGGCGGTCCCGGCGCGGTCTCGGACCTGCCCATGGTTACATCGCTTGTCCCGACCCGTAACGCGCTGGCCGTGTCCGTCGCGACATCGGCCCTGGCCGGCTTCAATGTTCCGATGGACCCGGCGACCCTATCGGCCGCATCGTTCCGGATGTACTCACAGTTCACCGGCTGGCGGTTCGGCGCGGTAACCTACGACTCGGTCGGTCACGTGGCCGGACTCGACCCGGACGAAGAACTCCGGCCCGGCGAACTGGTCACGGTAGAACTGACCAATGCCGTCCGTTCCGCGGGCGGCGATACCTTCCCCGGCTGCGCGTGGCAGTTCTTCACCGCGGTCGATGGCGGCTCCGGTCAGTTCGCAACCCACACCGCCATCTCCACGCACCTGGCACCGTATAGCGTCATCTCCGCCGACTTCAACCGCGACGGTAATCTCGATCTGGCGGTCGTCAGTCTGAGTGCCCAAGATATCACGATTTTGCTCGGGCAGGGCAACGGGAGTTTCGATACGCTCGCATCTTACCCGCTTGGCTCGACGCCGCGCACGGCGTGCACCGGGGACTTCGACTCCGACAGTATCCTGGATATCGCCGTGGCCGTGTCCGGCCCCAACTACGTCGCGGTGCTGCTCGGTAACGGCGACGGGACGTTCGCCGCACCGGTTACCTACCCGACCGGCCTGAATCCGTTCGGTCTCTGTGCGGCCGACCTGAATCTCGACGGCTTCCTCGACCTGGCGTCCACCTGTGCCGGCGACAACCGGGTCGCCCTGCTGCTCGGCAACGGGGATGGGACATTCGCTGCCGCAGCCTACTGCACGACCGGCACTGCGCCGGTGTCGGTCGCGTCCGCAGACTTCAACAACGACGGCTGGCCCGACCTGATTACGGCCAACGACATCTCCAACAGCGTTTCCCTGCTGCTGGGCCGTGGTGACGGGACGTTTGTCCCGGCGGCCGATTTCGCCGCCGGCCTGTCTCCGGTCGCGGTTGTTGCCGGCGACCTGAACGCGGACGGCAGCATCGACGTGGCCGTGACCAACATAGACGCAGACAGCATATCGGTGCTGATGGGCGACGGCCAGGGCGGCCTCGGTACCCGAACCAAGTACGCCGACCCCGGTGAACCGACCGGTCTGGCGCTGGCTGACCTGAACGGCGACGGCGCGCTCGACCTGGTGTCGGCCAACGCCAACAACGACCGAGCGATGGTATTCCTGAATAATGGCAGCGGCGCATTCTCTCCCGGCGTTGGTTTCCGAACCGGCGACGAACCTTCCTCGGTCACGTCGGGTGACTTTGACTCGGACGGCGACCTGGACCTTGCCACTACCAACTACCTCTCAGACGACTACTCGGTGCTGCTGAACGACAACGCGCTCCGGGTCAGCGCCACCATCCCCGAGCAATACGCGACCGCAGCGCCGGAAACTACCGGCGTGTCTGCCGGCTTCAATCTCGGATTGGACCCGTCCACGCTCGATTCGACCAGCTTCATCGTACGCGGGGCGCGCACTGGCCTGCGCCACGGCGCGGTCAGCTATGACAGCGTGGGGCGGGTAGCTTGGCTCGACCCGGCAGCCAACTTCATGACCGGCGAGCCGGTTGTCGCCACCCTGACAAAGAGCATTCGCGGCAGCAACGGCACATACCTTGGCGGGTTCGGCTGGACCTTCACCACCGCTATACCCTTCGCATCCAGCGGCACGTTCGCGACCCAGAACGCCTTCCCCACCGGCGCCCAGCCGCGCGGCCTGACCGGCGCCGACTTCGACGGGGATGGCGACGTTGACGTAGTCACCACCTGCAATTCCCCTGCCGCAGCCGCCCTGCTGCGCAACAACGGCGACGGCACGTTCGCCTCGCCTTCCTACACTACGGTGAACGACGACCCGATAGCGGTATTCGCCGCCGACTTCGACTCGGACCATGACGTCGACCTCGCCGTGTTCCACAACGAGCCGGGCTCGTCCCGCCTCGAAATCCTTAAGAACAACGGCTCCGGCACGTTCACCAATGCCGGCACCTACATACCGGCGACCCTTGGCCAGTACATATCCGGCGCCGACTTTGACGGCGACGGCGACGTGGACATCGTCCTCACCGACGGCTGGGGCTCGGCTGACAATGTGAAAGTGATGGTCAACAACGGCTCGGGGACCTTCGCCGGACCAACGAGCTACTCGGCCGGGTCGTGGGCACACGGCGTGACCGCGTTCGACGTCGACAACGACGGCGACTTCGACATCGCCTGCTGCAACCAGGGCAACGACAACATCAGCGTTCTATACAACGACGGGGCGGGCATGTTCTCCCGGCTGGCCAACTTCACCGCCGTAGCCGGGCCCGAGGCACTCTGCGTTAACGACCTGAACGGCGACGGCGGGGCCGACATCGCGGTCGTGTCCACCTCAACCGCATCGGTCGCAATCCTGCTTAACAACGGCGGCGGCTACTACGCCCCGGCAACCTATACCATTCCTTCCGCTGCCCACACAATCGAAGGTGGAGACTTCGACGGCGACGGCGACATCGACTTAGGCGTCGCCTCGAGCAACGGCACGTCTGCCTATGTCCTGCTCAACAACGGCGACGGCACGTTCGGCACCGCGGCGTCGTACACAACCGGCAGCGGGACGTGGACCATCGGCACGGCCGACTTCAACCGGGACGGCGCGCTCGACCTCGCGACCACCAACTACGGCAGTAACAACGTCTCGATTTTCCTCGCCACCGGGCTCGGTGTCTCGGAACGCTCCCCGCTCGACGCATCACGCCTGACGCTTAACCTGTTTCCCAATCCCTTCCGCAAGACCCTCCGCATAGTCTGCTCACTGCTACCTGCTAACTCCTCCCTGCACGTCTACGATGCGCAGGGCCGCCTCGTCCGCTCACTGCCGGTCGCCGCGTCCTCCGTCCCTCGTCCCTTGTCACTCGCCTGGGACGCCCGCGACAACGCCGGTCGCAACGTCGCTCCCGGCCTTTACTTCGTCACGCTCGCATCAGGCAACAGCCGCACCAGCGCAAAGGTGGTGCTCAGCCGCTAGCGGAAACGTTCCTCGCGTTTCCGGACGTATCTCTCGGCGTATGTCTAGTCGTGTACTCGATTGCGTCGTGCGGTACGTCGGCACGCGCGTCCGCGACTGTGTCTCGACCTGAACTCTTCGTTGTGCCCGGCGTGGACGGAGGAACTACGCGACGGGAACTACTGGCCGCGATTCGCGAATCTCGGAGGCGACAAGCCGGCGCGTGCGGTGCGGGCTGACGGTTCGCTGCTGACATACTGACTCGCGCGCTGCGCTTGATACGCTTGAAACCGGAAGGCGCCCCGACTTCGGCCCGGACTACCTTGCGGCCCGGCCCTACCAGCGTGTAAGGTGAACCCGGGGCTCGTCGTACTGGGTGCGCGGCGCCGGCGGCTCGACCGGATGCCCGACCGCAACCAGGCATAGCAGGCCGACGTGGTCGGGAATACCGAAGAATTGCTTCAGCTCGCCCTCGCGCTCCGCGCGCGGATGAACCCCGAGCCAGACAGACCCCAAGCCGAGCATCGCCGCTGCCACGAGGATGTTCTCGGTCGCGGCCGAACAGTCCTGTACCCAGAAATCCGGGCTGATATCCCGGTCCCCGCAGACCCCGATGCAAAGCCCGGCGGTTGAAAGCATCTTACCGTAAGGATGGATTGTGGCGAGCTGGTCGAGTTTCGCCCGCTCCGTGACCGCCACAAAGTGCCACGGCTTCCGGTTGCTCGCGGACGGCGCAGCCATTCCCGCTTCAAGCAACGCCGTGACGTCATCCTCGGAAACCGGCTCGCCCGTATAGCCGCGCACGCTGCGCCGTGAGAATAAGACGGAAAGACGTTTGTCCATCAGGCTACCCGTGCCGGGCGATGGCCCCGCCCCGGCCCTCGACGGAAATCGCAGTCATGAACTTCATTGATGGTTCTCCATGGAGCAGTATAACCCAACCGCACTCCTCCGCAAGAACGTGGACGGCAAACGGTCAGCCTCCGACTTCTGGCGTTCCGAGCCCGACCCGACGTACCCTCAGGACACCGCCGGGTGGTTCTACTTGGCGAGCAGGTAAATTCGCAGCGTGTCGGTAATGCGCTCCGGTCCCTGCAGAGGCCACTTGAACGGCGGGTAGACACCTACCGTATCGGTGAAGATATTACCATTGTACTCCAGCGTCGCCACGACACGCGCGCCCTCAACGAAGGCCGCTTCTGCTTCGTCCTCGCCCGCATCGTACTCCAGGCTGTAGCCGAAGACGAAGTCGGCGTGGCCCAGGAGATCGGTAAACCGGTCGCCGGTCAGGCTCGAGCCGGCGACTTCAGCACCGCCCTCCTTCATCTTGGTCGCCGTGAAGGACACCACCCGGCCCGGGTCGTACAGGCCGTTTATGAGCACGACCACCGGCGCGCGGAACGACACCTCCTCGTGCGTGTAGCGCTGACATGCGGATACTGCGAGCAACAGCCCGGCAAGAACTGCGAAGGGAACGAAGTATTTATGCAAATGAGCCTTCTCTGGCTGGCAATAGCCTACCGATTCTCGCCCATGTGTCAACCCGGCCGACCGCTGAATCATCACCGTCCATTTTCCCCCACTTCGGCGCCCGCGCCCTTTCATCACCCACAACCCGCCAACCGCAACTCGTAACTCGCAACCCGCAACAGCTTTCCACAAAGCTCGCCGGAAAGCTCCCGAGAAAGCTCACTCAAGAGCTTCTTGAAAAACTCACTTGAAAGTTCATTTCAAAGCTCGGACAAAAGCTTACTTCAAAGCTTCTCGCAAAGCTCGACTCAAAGCTCAAGGAAAAGCTCAAGAAACAGCTTGTTTCAAAGCTTGGTTCAAAGCTCGCGGAAAAGCTTAATCAAAAGCTCGGTTCAAAGCACATTTCAAACCTCGTTCAAAACCTCGCTTGAAAGCAACCCGGGGGGCGGTCTCCAGTCCGTACCCCCTACGGGGAAATTGTGCCTCAGGCCGTTCCTGACCACTACATATAGACGGCGCTGAGCCGCCATGAGCGAAGCGAGATGGTCTCTTGGTCGGCAGCTACCCGCGCGTCAGGAATCGCCTGTCGTGTCGCAGGAAGTCGCATCAAGGTTCATTCCTGCGGCTCAGCAGGAAGGCCCTTGAGATTGCGGACGAACCGCTCGCGGTTGAACGGCTTCCTCTCCTTCCACATGCAGTACACCTCGACAGTAACTACCTGTCCGAGCAACAGCCTGGCGTCGGCCTCGGAGTGCCCCTCACGCATCAGCCGGTCGAGCGTCTCGCGGGTTTCAGGCGGGTCTCCGTCCCGTAGCTGATTCTCCACCACCTCGAGTATAGTCGCCTTCAGCCTCTGGCCATCTTCTTCCATGTATCACCTCAGCTCATGTTCAGCGTGCCCGCCGCGCTGGTCCGGCAGGGGCCGCAGAATTGATCGCTCACTCGTCCGTGTGACTATCCAGCAGCGCCTGAATCCGGTCGGAGAGCGCGTCGGCGCGGCGTTGCAGCTTGCTGCCGCCGCGAGCGTGATTCCTGGTCGCTGCAACCCAGCCGGCCAGGTCATCCCAATCACCGAGGGTCAGAAGCAGCTCCGGCTTCGGGGCTATCTCCAGGGCCCGCAACTGCACGTCGGTCAGCCCGCCGGATATCGACCAGGTGTTCAGTATCAACTTCCGTTCCTCATCGTTGAGCGTGAGCCGCAGCTTGGTTCCGGGGGCAATGTGCTTCCTCCGAACCGATGTGCGTCCGAGACCGAACAGAACGGCCAATGCTTCAAACTCCGCCTTGGACAACCTCTCCGGCTCGCGCTTCGCAGCCGGGGTTCGCGCCTTCCGACGCCCTTTACCTTCGCCTGTATTCTTGGTCATTGTATGCACCTCACCTGTTTGACTTCGCCTTCACGCCCGTTACAGCTCGCCCCTAAACGCGCGGTCGAGTATGGACGGCAGCAGGGGTCAATCCCATCAGGCAGAACCTCTGACAAACACGCGGAGGTTATAACGGCGAATCGGGCAGATGTCAAACAGAGGAGAAGGCACGGATGCGGAACGCCCGAGTTGCCGGTGTCGCTCTTTCCGACTGCCGATTGACGAGTGTCGATCTCCGCGAACGGGGGATGTAACTGCGGTTTACGGTAGGCCGTCGACGACTAACGGCTCGACCTCTTCATCGCTGGCGGTGTCGATTGCCGATTCGGGATGGAATTTCGCAGGCGATTCTTCCCGCAGTTCGATGAGTAATCTCCTCGGCAGCCTGTCGAATGATTGAGCAGGTTGCCGACCGAATTGCTCTCCCGATTGCCCATCTGATGACTCTTCGGGCCGTCTGCGGAGTCTTCTGTTGAACGGCTCTCGACGCGGTGGTCAAGACTGTCCGCGAGATTCCGCGGGAGATTGTCTTGCTGACGGTCATCTCCACGGTCGCCTGGACGGCGTTCATGATTGTGTGCCGGACGATCTCGCAAACGGTCTTCCGGATCGCGCTCCACGCGATTCTGCCGATAATCTCCAAAGCAGCATGGGGGATGGGGTAGGGTACTTTCAGACAAGGGGGCTAAGTGACGGAAAATGTCGAAGTTGGCGGATTCCGGGGGCCGATTGCCGGAGGACATATAGTAAACTGGAAGAACCGTAGATTGACTACTCAACCAAATCCCGTCAAGGGCAAGGGGCGGAGGGCGGGAAGACCGCCGATGTCAGCGGTTACTCTTACCTCGACGGCTGGCCAAGTACGGCCGGGCTCTGTCTTTGACTTTTGGCGGGCGCTGATTATAGTCAGAGGGAAATCTAATGGGAGTCAAGCTATGATTCGTTTCACAGGTCTCGTTTCCGCGCTGCTGATTCTGGCCGGCGTTGCTGTCGCGGCCGCGCCGCCGGTCGCGCTGCTTAAGAGCATCACGGCCGAGAATTACCCCGACGCCAACGCCGTCGTCGTCTTCGATTCGACCGTGGTTACGCTGCAGGCCGACGGCCGGAACGTGACCCGCGAGCATCGGTTGATCAAGGTACTGACCGACGAAGGGAAGAAAAGATACGCGACCAGCTTCGACTCGTACTTCCAGACCTATTCGAAGCTCGAAATCCGCCTCGCGCGGGTGATAACCCCGCAGGGCAAGGTGGTGAACGTACCGAAGAAGGACATCATGGACGTACCGATGCCGCTCTGGGAAGGCTCGAAGTTCGTTATGCCCAACGTGCGGGTCAAGTCCATCCAGTTCCCGGGCCTGGATCTCGGCTCCGCGGTCGAGTGGATCACCGAGGACGTCACCCACAACCCGGTGATGGAAGGCCAGTACGACGGCGAGGTCCTTTTCGAAACCGGGGACCCGGCGGTCGCAACGACCTACACGATTGACGCACCGGCCGCGATGAAGTTCCGCTGGCTGGTCAAGTCCGGGTCGGTGGATACTTCCTTCGCGACCAGCGGCAACCGGCAGCGAATGACGTGGTCGGCGCACGACGTACCCAAGGTGGTCTACGAGCCGCTGATGCCGTACGTCGAGTCGATGACCCGGCTCCTTGTCTGCACCCAGCCGGACTGGCAGACATGGTCGCGCTGGTACTACGACCTCTGTTCGACTCAGTACGAGGTCGATTCCTCGCTGGCGCACGCCATCGATTCGCTCGTCGCAGGCGCAACGACCGAGAACGCCAAGGTGCGTGCGCTCTACAACTTTGTCGACCAGAAGATACGCTACGTCGAGACGGCGCTTTCGGGCAAGAAGGGCGGGTACCAGCCGGAGAAAACCAGTCTGACTTACCAGAAGCGGTACGGCGTATGCCGGGACAAGGCCGCGCTGCTTGCGGGCATGCTGCGCCACGTCGGCATCGACGCGTACATCACCCTGACCAACGGCGGCACCCAGACCGACAAGGAGTTGCCGGTCGACCAGTTCAACCACGCCACGGTCGCGGTCAAGCGCGCGGACGGCAGTATCTACTATCTCGACCCGACGGTCGAGAATTCGCGCCAGTACTACGCCGCGCCCGAGATGAACCGCGGCATACTCGTGGCCACGAAAGTGGGCGACGATCTGCGCTACACGCCGATGATTCCGGCGGACTCGAACCTGCTTGAGATACGCATCTACGACACGCTTACTGCCGGCGGTGCGCTGTCCGGGGCTGCCGAGTTGACGCCGGTCGGGCTGCAGGAACTGCGCCTGCGCTCGCTGCTCCAGTACCTGCCGCCCGAGCAGCAGAAACAGACATTCGAGCGTGTCCTGCGCGCTTTCGGGCCCGGCGCGCGGCTCGACACCATCACGATGACCGACCCGCGCGACCTGAACCTGCCGCTCGTGATTCAGCTCCACTTCACGGTAGGCGACTTCGCCACCGTGCTCAAACCGAAAACCGGCACCCGCAAGCCGACGATTCGTTTCACTCTTCCCAAGGCCGGCAACGGGACGTTCGTATCCAACGTCTTCACTTGGGCGTCGTCGATGCCCATCCGCAAGTACGACATCGATTTCCACTCGACCCAGGCCTGGCACATGGTTCACGAGATGACCCTGCCCTGGGGGTACAAGGCAGTCTTGATGCCGGACCCGCTGGTGCAGTCCGCGGGCCGGGCCAGCGCAACGTCGGAAACCAAGGCAGTCGGCAACCGGGTGGTAAACGAGGCCCGGTTCAGCCTCAACGACCCGCTGGTAACGGTGGCCGAATACCCGGCGCTGCGCGGCCTGCTCGCCGCCACCGAAGAGATCGAACGGCAGCACGTGATGCTGAAGGCAGAGGAGTAGGACATGGCAACCAAGTCAATTCAAAATGCAGAATGCAAAATGCAAAGTGCAAAATGGCTGGTCGTTTTGTCCCTTGTCCTCGTGACTCTGTCCTTTGGTAGCGAGATTGATAGCATCATCAAAGCCGCGCCGGGGCACGAGGCCTATCCTGAGGCGGGCGCGCTGGTCCTGCTCGACCGCAAGGTCGTGACCGTAGACAAGAACAATAGCGCGACGATGGAATGGTCCCTGGTGGTGAAGATATTCGAAGACCGGGGCCGGGATGACTTCGGCGAGGTTTCCCAGCGGTTCAACAAGGACGGACAGGTCTGCGAAGTCCTCGAAGCCCGCACCCATAAGCCGGACGGCTCGGTCGTCAAGCCCGAGGCCCGCGCCATTTCAGACGTGAGCGCGCCCGAGGTCTTTGGCGCGATGGCCTACACCAACGCGATGCTCAAGGTCGTTTCGTTCCCGGCGCTCGAAAGAAACGCGGTCATCGAGTACCGCGTGCGCGTGAAGCCGAAGAAGAGCAGCAAGGAAGACGGGTTTTCGGGCGTGGTCCGGTTCGGTAGTTTCTACCCGGCACAGAAACGTGAGTTCACGTTGGTGGTGCCCAGGAACGCGGCATTCAAATACGCCTGGACCATGGCCGGAGTGGAGCCTCGAGTCGAGACTCTCCCCTCCCAGGTCTCGTACACGTGGACATTGACCAACACGCCACAGATAATCCGGGAACCGGGCATGCCTGACATCGCCAAGTTGATCCCGGTGCTCTCATATTCGTCGTACCAGAACTGGAAGCAGGTCGCGGACAAGCTGAAGAAGGAGTTTGACAAGGGACTGGTCCAGTCGCCGGAAATCAAGCGGCTGGCTGATTCCCTCACCACTAACCCGCTCTCCGGCATGCTCAACACCAACACCAGGAGTTACGCGGTACAGGCTATCTACCTCTACGTTACCCAGAAGTTCCGAAGCGTCCCGCTCGACTACGGCGACGCCGGGTACGATACCCACAAGCCAACGCAGGTGCTCTCGTGGAAATACGGCGACTGCCGGGATAAGAACTGCCTGCTGATAAGCCTGCTCCGGGCAGCCGGCATCGACGCAATCCCCGTGGTCGTCAGCCGGGTCCTTCCCGCTGTTCAGAACGTCCCGTCACCCGACGCGTTCGACTGGCTCGCGACAATGGCCTTCGTGCCTGATACCGCGTCCGCCAAATCGGATATCGGCAGTCGGCAATCGCCCATCTTCCTGGACCCGTTTGCCGAATACAACCTGTACGGCACAATACCCGAGGATGAAGCAGGGTCCGACGCGCTCCTCCTCGACGGCGAGTCCGGCGGGCTAACTGCTGTGCCGGGCAAGGGGAACGCCCAGAGCGACCTTGCCATCACTACTGCCGACCTTACGCTGAACGACGGCGGCGACCTCTCCGGCACGGTCTCGACCGAAGCGGGCGGATTCTACGACAACCAGATTCGTTCGAGATGGCGGGACCAGACGCCGACCGACCGGAAGCGTTCGATGGCGCAGACCGCGTCGAGTATCAAGACCGGTGCGCAGATGGATACGTTCTGGTTTTCGGACTTGAATGACCTGTCCAGACCGGTGAGGGCCGGCTTCCACTTCACGGCGCCGCGCTACGCTGTAACCCAGAAGGGCGAAGTCTCGATGCGCGTACCATCCCCGGCCGTGGTCGGCGAGCCGCTATTCGGAATTGCTTCGGGTACGAGGCGCATCAACCCGGTCGAGACCCGGCCTTCCCGCGTCTACGTCCACAACTGCAATATCAAGCTGCCGCCCGGTTTGAAGGTAGACATCCTGCCCGACAGCGTGATGGTCAGCGACACCAGCGGTTCTTCCGAAGGCGGCTGGGCGAAGACCGCCGACGGTGTCAGTTTCTACTACGCCGTCCGGGTGATAAAGGAGAACTACGCAGCCAGCGAGTTCCCGAAACTCAAGGCCGCAATCGATGCAGTAACCCGGCCCCAGTTCCGCGAGGTGTACTTCCTGAAGTAACGTCACCCGCTGGCCACTTTGACGCCCCACGCCAGCCTCGGCTTGGGGCGTCCTGCTTAGGAGGGAAAACCGGGCCGCGACGTTCACGTAGAACCGCGGGGCTCCCCGGAGTTCTAGCCCGCGTCCGGGGCTGGTCGCCGCAGGGCGATGCAGCGTGCAAGCGACCATCCGTACCAGTCGCAGACGTCGCCGATGCACCGGCCGGTTGACTGACACAGCGGTTTGAGCCGGGTCGGGTCTATGCCGACTTTGACCAGTTCGGCAATCTGGTCAAGGCCGAGCCGGGTCGCCGGCACGTCCGTCTGGGTGAGGCTGCCGTTCATGAGCATCTGCCCCTGCTGATGGTAGAACCACTCTGCCGCGCCCGGCACCTGGCCCTCGGCCGTCAGCCGCCCTTCGTCGGTCGTAACCACCTGACCCTTAGCCGCCTGCTCCGCCAGTCGCACCAGTTTTGCCGCCTCGCGCAGGTCAACGCCCGCCTGCTTGTTGCCGAATACGACGACGTTTCCCGTTGAGCGCCGCTGGATTACGACCGCGGCACGGGCGCCATATTCGGACCGGGCGTACTTGTGGATTCCATCCTCATCCGAGTCAATGGTTACCATCTTCAACCGGCGTTGTCCGACCGTGGCCTCTTCAACTCTGGCCTTGGCATCGAACTCCGGCTTGACCACGGTAAAGAACCGGAGCTGTTCTTCGTACTTGGCCTCGATTGCGACCAATGCCCACTCGATTGCCCGGGACGGGTCGGCCGGGTACCGGGAGTGAAGCAGTTTGACGACGTAGGAAATGTCGAACGGGGAAGCGTTGCCCTGGACGTCCGCGGCCCGGACGAACCGCAGAATCTTGGCCAGCGAGGGGTCTTCGCTGATGCCGAGTTCCCTGGCCACAAGCGTGGTCGCGCAGTCGTCCGCCTTTCGGCCTTCTTCCATGGTCGGGTGTTCATCGAACCGGCCGCCGCCGATGCCCAGCAGGAGCACACCTCGTGCCTCGTAGTCTTCGGGCTTCGCGCCGGCATCGGCCAGCTTCCGGGCGCTGGTAAATGAAACCGTGGCGCTCGCCACCCCGGGAAACCGCTGCTCGCCGAACTTACGCAACAACCAGACTGCCACAATTTCGTCGAGGTGTGGCCGCTCGTGCGTCAGTATCCCGGCGAACCGGACCGGCTGCTCGCTCACTTGCTCGTCATTCTTACCGCGGCAGGGGCAGCACAATCGCGCTGGTCGAATACTCCGGCACCAGCTGGAAGCTCTCGGCAAGCGTAACCCCGATACGTTCAGGCCGGAGCAGGGTGAATATCTTCTGCTGTTCCGACAGGTCCGGCCAGACCGGACAGCCCGGACTGTAGCGAACGACCTTGCGCCAGCCCGGTAGTTTCGGCAGCCGGGACTGGCTGTACCCGGCGAGCACTTCGGTCAGCTCGGCGCCGAGACCATGGAGCAGGAACTGGTCGTGAACCCGGCCCTGCTCGGCCAGTGCTTGGCCTTCCTCCACAGCCCGGCCGCCCGTGGTCACGACCTGCAGGGCGATGTGGAAGCGCGCCGACCCGTGTTGCCGGGAAAGCCGGCGGGTAAAGGAAGGAGCGAACCGTAGCCGGGTCAGCTCCTGGCCGGTTCCGGGGTGAAGAACCGCCAGGTCCCGCCCATCGATGCGGGCCACAAACAAACCGTATACCAGCGCACCGTGCCACAGCCCGCGCCGGTGGGCGTCAGCCAGCATCTGGTCTAGGTTCCAGTCCGCCTCGAGCCGGGCCGCCCTTGTCGGATTGGCGCCGAGTATGCGCCAGCGTTTGCTGAATAACGCGTCCCGGTCGATGTAGGGCGCGTAGCGCCGGATTTCCACGTGGACTATCTTGGTAAGCGCGCGGGCAAACCCGGCATCAACGCGCGGCCGGTTCCACACTGCGGTCGCGCCGACTTCCCTCCTGCGCACGACCGGACCGGGTTCCGCCTTCGGCCTGTTCGTCTCCATCTGCTTCTTGGTGTTTGGCATCTTACTCCTCTTCCGGCCCGTAATGGCCTGCATTATTCTCAGTCCTTCAAGCGCATCCCTTGCATGGCACCTCCGCCCGGCTGCGAGATCAACTCCTTGAAACCGGACACCCGCATCCTCGTAAACAATCCGCATGCTGGTGACAGGTGCCGGTGACGAACGTCGGTTGGAACTGGAGCAACTGGTCGACCGAACTGGACAGCGCGGGAATCGACCGCCACCTCTCGGGCGGTGTGGTTTCGAGTGAAACCAGCGGTTGCTTCCGCTGGGTGATAAGCTCGGTAACGTGCAAAGTCACTCCTCGGGCGCCAACAAAACGCCGCCCTGCGTATCAGGCGACCTGCCGGCTGGGGTCCTTCTGCCCAACTGACCGCACTTGGGCCAGGCAAAGTGCGACGTCCGGCGTTCGAGCCTCGGTCTCTACGGCGACGGCCCGGGCACCGCAGCACCTTCTAAGTCGGTTGCCGTACCGGCAACCCGACAAGGACCGCCGGCCGCTCCTGATGCAGAGCAAGTATAACGGCTGCGGCCCGAGGCGCAAGAAGATACCCGCCGGCGGGGCCCGTGGTACTTCGGAAAGCGAGCAGGACTCGCGGCGGCCAAGGCGCTTCGGGTCGAGCAACTCTTTTCGCATCCGGTCCGGCCCGCTCGGTCTGGACAAGACCGAGCCGGGAGCCTATCATCTGGGCGGTATGGACCACGTATTGGGCCGGCGGCCGACCGGCTGGGGCGACCCGCCGGTAGTCGCCCCGACCATTGACGCTGTTCGCGAAGCTAAGGAGCGGCTCAAGGGCGTCGTGAACCGCACACCGCTGGTGCCGTTCGGCCCGCCGGGCAGCCGAATCTTGCTGAAATCCGAGGTCGGACAGCCGACCGGCTCGTTCAAGATTCGCGGAGTGTACAACTGGGCCGCCCGTCTATCGCCGGACGAAGTCGGGCACGGGTTCTCCACGTTCAGCGCGGGCAATACCGCGCTGGCGCTGGCACACGCTGCCCGGGCCTTCGGCACGACCTGCCGCAGCATCCTGCCCGACTACGCGCCCGAGAACAAGGTCGCCGCCCTGCGCGAACGCGGCGTCGAAATCCTCCTGGTTCCCTTCGAGCAACTGGTTGAATACATCTTCGACACCGGGTGGCGAGACGAGCCTTATGCCTTTCTCCACCCGTGGACCGATCCCGCGATGATTGCCGGCCACGCAACCATTGGTCTCGAAATCATCGAAGACCTGCCCGATGTCGAGACCGTCTTCGTGCCGGTCGGCGGCGGGGCGCTGGCCTGCGGGGTAGGCTGCGCGATCAAGAAGTTCAACGCGGGAACCAGGATTGTCGGGGTTCAGACCGAGTCGTACCCGTCGCTAGCACAGAGCTTTCGTCACGGCCGGCCGGTCTGGGTCGAGCCGAAACCAACCATCTGCGACGGCGTGGCGGTTCCCTTCACCACCGACCAACTGTATCCCCTGCTCCGGGAGACCGTGGACGGTGTTTCGGTGGTGTCCGAGGCGCAGGTGCGCGCGGCGGTCCGCGTCCTGGCAATGGAAAGCCGGGTTGTGTCAGAAGGCGCGGGCGCTCTGGCCTTGGCTGCGGCTATGGATACGCCGCTGGACGAGCGCGGCCTGTCAGTCTGTCTGGTTTCGGGCGGGAATATTCTCCGTCAGCAGCTCGACGAAATCCTTGGCGACAAACCCGCGTGATCCGCACCCAATCCCTATTCGTCTTGACAAAGGAGCCGTGACGAATAGCATAACTGTGTGCAGGAGCACCATCGGCATTCCTTCGTCCGGTCTCTATGCGGCCGAACGCGTGTTGAGTTCTATCCGTGATTCAATTCAAGCGCCGTTTCTTCCCGGAAAGGCGATACCGCCTGCCCCTGCGCTGGGTGCTTTGGGGCACGGTCGCGCTGCTCTTTCTGATTTTCGCGGTTTACATGAAGCTACTAAAGTAAGGCCGGACTGCGTTGACGTAAAAAGGAGTTACAGATGACGAAACTTCACTGGAACTACCGGGATGTGTTCCGCGCCCTGCGGCTCGGTTTCTCGGCAAAGAAAGTCTGGATGATGTCCCTCGGCCTGCTCTTCGGGTTTGCCGGCTACTCGATCCTCACCTACGTCGCCTACGCCGTCGCCGGCACCGACGTACTGACCGTCTGGCAGACATTCCGCCTGCTACCGTTCCCGTCACCGCTCGACTACGCGTTCCCATGGTACTCGTGGCTCATCTTTGCCGCCGGTGTCGCGTGGGTCCTGTGCGTCCTCATGATAACCGGCACGGCGGTCTCCAAGGTCGCGTACGAGCAGCTCCGGGGCGACGAGTTCTACGAGTCGAAGGAGGCGTTTCGCTTTGCCTTCAAGAACAGCTCCGCGGTACTCGCCAGCCCGCTCCTGATCCTCGCCTTCATCGCGCTGATAGTGGTAGGTGGGCTCATCCTCAGCCTGCTGGGCGCGATACCCCTGGCCGGAGAAATTATTGTCGGCCTGCTGGCGGTGGTCGGCTTCATCGCCTCGCTCTTCATCGTCTACCTACTGATCGTCCTCGCGTACTCGATACTCATCGGGCCCTCTGTGGTCGGCGCAACCCGCTCCGACACGTTCGACACGCTCTTCGAGGTCTTCTCCTGCGTGAACGAGCAACCCGCCCGGCTCCTCTGGTATACCGCAATCGTCGCATTCCTCGCCAAGGTCGGGTCTTTTCTCCTCGGACTGGCCGCGAGCGCCGCAGGCAGAATCGGCTACGCGATCACCGGCACGTTCATGGGCGGCAAGCTGGCCGACGTCATGAGCAATGCGGCGTACTACTTCAAGCTGTCGGCCCCGGACTGGTGCCCCCAGATCCTCCAGCAGACCTTCATCGCCGAAATGCACGCCTACGGCCTGCCGCAGGTCTACCTGCCGGGTGACTACCTGCCCCTGGGCTGGAGCGTAGACGTCGCCGCCATGCTGCTCGGTGTCCTGCTTTACCTCGTAGCGCTGATGGTGGTTGGGTACGGACTTGCGGTCTGGTTCTCGGGCATGACCCTCAACTTCGCGGTGCTCGCCTACAAGAAAGACGACAAGAACGTCCTCGAGCTGCCGGAGGACGACGAAGACCTCCTCGAGCCGGTACCGAACGAAGAACTGAAGGACCTCGCCCCCAAGCCAGCGAGCGAGCAATCAGCGAAAGAAGAACAATAGAGACCGGCGATAACCATCGCACTGCCAAGCACTTAGAACGCGAAGCGCGGCCTCGTGACCGTCCCGGCTCTTAAGGCTCTCGTCCGGGGCCAGGTCCAGGGCCTCGGATTTCGGCCCTACGTCTACCGCCTGGCTAACTCCCTACGCGTCCGCGGGTACGTCGCCAACTCCACCCGGGGCGTCATCATCATCGCGCAGGGCGGACAAGCGCGGCGACTCCTGGATCGGCTGAAAGCCGACCCCCCGCCGCTCGCGGCCTACTCCTCATACCGTGTCGCGCGCGTGCGGACGCGCCGCTACGCGACCTTCACCATCAAACCAACTCGCAACTCGCAACTCGTGACTCGCAACTCGCCAATCCACGTCCTCCCCGACCTTGCCACCTGCCCGGACTGCCGCAGAGAAATATCCGACCCGCACGACCGGCGACACGGCTACGCATTCACCAACTGTACCCAGTGCGGCCCCCGCTACACCATTATCCAGGCGCTCCCATACGACCGGCCGCGCACAACCATGGCACGCTTCCACATGTGCCCCCAGTGCCGGCGCGAATACACCGACCCCTCGGACCGGCGCTACCACGCGCAGCCAATCGCCTGCCAGCACTGCGGACCAAGACTGCAACTCCTCGGCCCGCGTGCCAACCCCAGGCCAACAACAACTCCCATCGAAGACGCGGCGCGGGCACTACTCCACGGCCGGATACTCGCAATCAAGAGCCTCGGCGGCTTCCATCTCGCCTGCGACGCCACCAACGACCGTGCCGTCGCACGCCTGCGAAAACGCAAGAACCGACCGGACAAACCCCTCGCGCTCATGTGCCAGACTCCGGCGGTCGCCCGCCTAATCGCCCGCGTCAGCGCTCGCGCCCGCAGGACACTGCTCTCCCCCGCCGCCCCGATTGTCCTACTACCAAGAAGGCCGGCGCCCGCGCTCCATCTCGCCGATTCGGTAGCACCGGGCAACTCCCGCCTGGGCGTCATGCTCTGCTACACCCCACTGCACGCCCTCCTCTTCGACCACCTGCGACGACTCACCGGGAAGCCGGCGGTCCTTGTGATGACAAGCGCCAACCGCAAAGACAACCCCATCACCGCAGACGATGCGGATTTGGCAAAGGAAGTGGGCGGTGTGCCCGACCTGATTCTGACCCACAACCGACCGATTGCCAACCGCTGCGACGACTCCGTCGTCCTCGTCGACGACGACGGCAAGGGCTCCAATTGCTCGCCGGGCCGCGCCGGGGCCCGAGATTCATCAGGTAGCGCCAGTCCATGGCTTAGCCTAGTCCGCCGGGCCCGCGGCTTCGCGCCCCAGCCACTTGCGCTTGCCGAGATGTTTCACGTGAAACATGCCGTCCTCGCAGTCGGTGCCGAGTTCAAGAACGCTTTCGCTTTGGCGAAAGGAACCCGGGCGTTCATGAGTCCGCACATCGGTACGGTCGCCACCGGCCAAGGCGAGAGATTCTGGCTTGATACGTTCGCGCGCTATACAAAGTGGACCGGTATACAGCCTGAGGTCATTGCGTGTGACTCGCACCCGGACTACGCGTCAACCCGCCTTGCCGAGAGCTTGGGCCGCAAGCTGGGGTTACCGCTGGTCAGGATCCAGCACCACTACGCGCACATACTGTCGGTGATGGCGGAGCATGGCCTGGCCGGGCCGGTGCTGGGTCTCGCCTTCGACGGGAACGGGTACGGAACTGACGGTGCTGTGTGGGGTTGCGAGTTTCTTCTGGTGCAGGAAGACCTTAACTGGGCCAGAGTCGGGCACTTGGGCTATCTACGATTCGCCGGGGCCGGCGACGAAGTGGCCGATCCGTCCCGGGTGGCTCGCGCATACATGCGGCAGGTGAGCGGCGCTGTGAGTCCCATGCGTGGGCGACTGCATGACCGTCGGCCGAACCCAACCGGTCTGCGCACCTCCTCTCTCGGTCGCCTCTTCGACGCCGTTGCCGCCACCGTCGGTGTAGCCTCGTCCGCGTCCTTCGATGGACAGGCGCCAACAGCCTTGGAGGCTATCGCAGACCGGAAAGAGGTTGGCCATTGGTTTACGCCTGACGTGTTGGATGTGTCGGTCTCCCCCTCTCTCATTCGACCCGAGCCGTTGCTTGTTGACGTTTCACGTGAAACATCCGCCGGCGTTAGTCCCGCCACTATTTCGGCCAAGTTCCACAACACAATTGCCTTGGCAGCCGTTCGTCTTGCCGAAGTTCTCTGCCAATGGCACCACGTTAAGACGGTGTGCCTTTCCGGCGGCTCCTTTCAGAATTCCCTGCTTCGCCATTGCGTTTCCTCCAGACTTCGCCATCCCGGCCGCCGAGTCTACTGGAACCACCTGGTACCGCTCAACGACGGAGGCGTCGCGCTGGGTCAAGTCGCTGCCGCCGGCGGCGCAGGAATTCTGACGCGTTAGCGGAACTGCAGGCTCACTGGGCGAGCCCCTCGCTGCGTCTCCCCGCCACTTTGTTGAAATTTCGACCCCGGCCCCACGTCGAGCTTGACATCCGGCTTTGCTGACTTAGTATGCCCTTAGGCAACTAGCGACCCCTACAATCCGGTTCGTTGAACAGACCTACGCCGCGGGCGTTTTGCTTTTCGCCTCAGCAACATGCTGAGCGACGATGTGGACAACTCTGTGGATAACATGCTGGGTTTGTGGGTTTCCTTTCGTAGGGCCGCCTAAGTTTATTTGTGCTATCATCCGAAAGGGGCTGCAGATGGGTGTGGCTGACAGCGAAGTGCAATCGCGCATCGGGCATGATGCTGTGCCTGATGCTGGAAAACTGTGGACTGATATCCTCGACTATGTACGACCGCGCATAAGCCAAGAGGGTTTCGAGACTTGGCTTGCGCCAACCAGGGGACGCGCCGTAAGGAACGGCACATTGGAGGTAGAAGTCCCCAACTCCTTTTTCGCCGACTGGATCAGCCAGCGGTACTCTGCCGAGGTCCGGGCAGCGCTAACCGGCGTCTCTGGACAGGAAATGGCCGTGTCCTTCCAGCCGCGCGACGCTGGCGACTCAGGCCTCGTGATACGACGCTCTCCGGTGCGCCGTCCCGTCTTGAGACCGAACGGGTACCGACTCCAGGCCCACCTCACTTTTGACAGTTTCGTAGTCGGCGAGTCAAACCGGTTCGCAGCGGCGGCCGCCCGCAGCGTGGCAGAGCGCCCCGGGGCCAGCTACAACCCGCTTTTCATCTACGGTGGCGTCGGCCTGGGCAAGACCCACCTGGTGCAGGCCATCGGCAACATGGCTCTCTCGGTGAAACCCAGCCTCAAGGTTTACTACACCGCCGCCGATGACTTGTTCATCGAGCTGATTCAAGCAATCGAGAAAAACACCCGGCTTGAGTTTAAGAACAAGTACCGCGGGCTGGACTTGTTGATGCTCGACGACGTCCACTACCTGGTCGGCAAGGAACGCCTGCAGGAAGAGGTGTTTTACATCTTCAACTCGCTCCACGATGCCGGTAGCCAAGTTGTGTTTACCAGTGACCGCCCGCCACAGGATATACCCACGCTGGAAAGCCGGCTGGCTTCCCGGCTTGGTTCCGGCCTGGTTGTCGATATCCAGCCTCCTGAACTTGAAACCCGGATTGCCATTCTGAAGCAGAAAGCGGTCCAGGACCGCGCTGACCTGCCCGATGACGTCGCGTACTTCATTGCCGCACGGGTCCGGTCCAGCGTACGGGCGCTTGAAGGAAGCTGGGTGAGGCTGCTTGCGCTTGCCTCGCTCGACAGTCGGCCCATTACGATTCAACTTGCTCAAGAGACACTCAAGGACCTGGTCAAAGAGGATGAACCGATTGACCACAACCGGATCATTAAGGCCTGCGCCGACCACTTCGGGGTTTCCCTCAATGAAATAACCAACGGCGGCCGAACTAAGCAGCTTGCTCTGGCGCGACAAGTTGCGATGTATGTACTCCGGACAACGCTTAGTCTATCACTGAAAGAAATCGGCTCACTGTTCGACGACAAAGACCACACAACCGTGATGCATGCCATCAAGAGGGTGAACGAACTCCGAGAAAAGGACCCGGCCTTTGCGGCACGTCTGGAGAAGTTAAAGAGGGGAATAAGCGGGGGAGAACCACGTTGAACCACCAGTGGGTAACGACGTTCCTTCTTTCTGTCCACAACTAGACTACTTCGAGCGCCCGTCTCCGCCGAACAGAAGTGACGGTACATAACAGCTTTCCATTCAGTCCACACAAACTCACAACCCAACAACAACAGCAATATTACTCTACCAGATATTGTTGGAAAGTATGAAAGTGAATTGTCTCTGCCGTGACACCGGTTCATCTTCTTGTAAACATACACTATTTGTTACTAATTGGAAACCCTCTCTCTCGGCCGTTGATACGCGCGCGTTAAACAGACATGATATCCGCGCAGGCGCCAACGGGTGGTACGTCTGGAGTACTGGTCTTTCGGACTCAAGACAAGGACACACAGCGAGAAGAGATGTTGAGGAGCGGTTCACGACTGCAGGGAAAGAACGGTCAACTCAGTATCAATCCTGAGCGGTATCATCAGGTAGGACATTGACACGCCCTACTGCGCGACTATCATTACCCTCGGTCCGAGGCGCGGCCCGGCAAACATAGAAAGATATTAACTACGTAATGGCGCGATTGAGCGAAAACCCGGAGTACGGGTTTGCGGTCGGGCGTGTCCGCGCGCTCGAAACGGCCCTGTTCGACCGGGCGCGGTACGAGCGGCTTATTAGGGCGCCGGGAGTCCGAGAGTTCGTTGCGTCCTTGGCCGAAACGGCGTACTCCAGGTTTCTCGAAGGCGGAACGACCGACGTTCCGCAGGCACTCGACAAAGCCACGGTTGAGAGCGTCGCGTTCCTCGCTCAGTACGCGCTGGACCGTTGGTTGCTTGACCTATTCCGACTGCCGGCCGCCTTTCTCGGATTGAAAACAGCGTTCAAGAACAGCCTGTCACACAACGGACCGGAATTCACAATTCCGGATGAACTTGCCAGTCCGAAGTTCGCCTCACGCGTCGACGCCGTCGTGGCTGAGGTTACGGCCAGTTTTGAAAAAGAGCGAGATTCGGCTGCCGTTGACGTGGTGGTGGACCGACTGATGCAGGAACTACAATTGCAGACGGCTGAACCAAGCGAATTCATGATCGAGTATCTGGGCTTGCACGCCGACCTGGAGAACCTCCGAACACTGGTTAGGATTAAGGCTCAGTTAGGCGGTGGGGGAGATCCGCGCAGGGATATGGGCGCTGCGTATCTCCCCGGCGGCAGGTTAGCATTGACAGATTTCGCCGCGACCATCGCTGAACCCTGGGACGCAGTCGTGGACCGGTTTGCCAAAGCGCCGCCCCACGGGGCCGGAAGCGAAGTCTTTTTCGAGTACCTTGAACAGGGGACTGCCGCGGTCGTCGACAAACGTTCGTTTGCCCGTATGGAGCGGTATGGTCGCGAAATGGAACTCGGGTACCTGCGGCAGACTCGCTATGCGACGTTCGGGTACGAACCGCTGGTAACATATTTTCTGCTGCAGAGAAACGAGGTCCGCAACCTGCGGCAGCTTCACGCGGCGAAACTCGCGGGTGTAGCGGAAGAAATAGCACAAGAGCTGGTGGCATATGTCGAGTGATTCTCCGGTGGCCAAAGGCGGGGGTCCCGGGACGCAGGTCGGGGTTGTTGGAAGGGCCGAGGTAGTGTCGCCGTTCCGGGCTGCCGGGCTCGCGGTGTACCCCGTGGAGCCCGGGCCGGAGGCGGCCGCCAGGGTCGAGGAGCTTGCCGGTTCCGGGTTGACGGTCTTGTTCTACACCGAGGACTTGTACCCGTACTTGACCGGAGTACTCGGTCGGTACAGCCGTACCGCAACGCCCTGCCTGGTGATGTTGCCGATGGGTGCGGAGCGGCACGGGCTTACCCGGCTCAGCGAACTGGTTAAACGATCTGTCGGTGCGGATGTGTTCGGTCAGGGGCCGGCGGAATGACGGCTTCCACGAGCCGCGACCAACTGCTTCGTCGACACGGGCGTTGGTCAGCGGTTTGTCTGATGAGCCAAGGGCGTCGTACGGCGCCGAAGGAGTCGAGCGATGACGGAGAGTAAAGTCGGCACGATTGTCAAGGTTTCAGGACCACTGGTTGTTGCCGACGGCATGTCCGGCGCGAGGATGTACGATGTCGTCAAGGTAAGCAAGAAACGGCTCATTGGCGAGATTATCGAACTGGAGGGCGGGCAGGCGTCAATCCAGGTGTACGAGGAAACCGGTGGGGTAGGCCCCGGGGAGCCCGTGTTCCCTACTTTCGAACCCTTGTCGGTCGAGCTCGGGCCCGGCTTGATCGAGTCCATCTACGACGGCATTCAACGTCCCCTGGATGTTATCCAACGGCAGGTCGGCGACTTCATCAGCCGCGGCGTTGAGGCGCCGCCGCTGGACCGTGAGCGGCGGTGGGGGTTCGTGCCGCTGCGGCAACCAGGAGACATGGTGGAACCGGGCGACGTGCTTGGGGAGGTACAAGAGACGGTTCTCGTGAAGCACCGGGTGATGGTGCCACCGGATGTTTCCGGCGAGGTTGTGCGCATTGGTCCGGGTGAGTTTAAGGTCGACGAAGTGGTCGCGGTCGTGCGAACCGGAGAGGGCGAGAGGCAGTTGACCATGGTGCAACGTTGGCCGGTGCGCAAGGCACGGCCCTACCGGCGGAAGTTGCAGCCGGAGACTCCACTCGTCACCGGCCAGCGTGTGGTTGATACGTTCTTCCCGATTGCCAAGGGCGGGACTGCGGCCGTGCCGGGGCCGTTTGGGTCCGGCAAGACGGTTATCCAACACCAGTTCGCGAAGTGGTCGGACGCGGAAATCATCATCTTCGTCGGGTGTGGGGAGCGCGGCAACGAGATGACCGATGTGCTCATGGAATTCCCGCACCTTGTAGACCCGAAGTCCGGCGAACCGTTAATGAAACGCACCGTGCTGATCGCCAATACATCGAACATGCCGGTAGCAGCGCGCGAGGCCTCAATCTACACCGGCATTACCCTGGCCGAGTACTACCGCGACATGGGCTACTCGGTGGCGCTGCAGGCCGATTCGACTTCACGCTGGGCCGAGGCAATGCGCGAGATCTCCGGCCGCCTGGAGGAAATGCCGGGCGAGGAAGGTTACCCGGCGTACTTGGCGACCCGCGTAGCCGAATTCTACGAGCGCGCCGGAAGGGTTGTGTGCCTGGGGCGGACGCCAGACGGTCAGGAGCAGGAGGGCGCACTGTCGGTGGTCGGAGCGGTTTCGCCGCCAGGTGGCGACCTGAACGACCCGGTGGTGCAGGCGACGCTGCGCGTAGTCAAGGTTTTCTGGTCATTGGAGGACAGACTCGCGTTTCAGCGTCACTTTCCGGCGATATCGTGGCTGAACTCCTATTCGTTGTACGCCGACGTTCTGCGTGAGGCCTTCGAGAAACTCGCCGGGCCGGAGTTCGTGAAAGACGCGGCTGCGGCCATGCAGCTACTGGAGAAGGAGGCGGAGTTGGAGGAGATTGTGCGGCTGGTGGGGAAGGATACGCTCTCACCGCAGGACCGGCTCGTGCTTGAGGTCGCGCGGTCGATCCGCGAGGATTTCCTGCATCAGAACGCGTTCCACGAAGTAGATACGTACACGTCCCTTCGCAAGCAAGCCGCCATGCTTAGCGCGATTCTTCTCTTCCACAGCCTCGGTAAGGCAGCATTGGGGCGGGGGGTGGACATGGAGGCGATCGAGAAAACCGCAGTACGCGACCGGATTGCGCGCATGAAGTACCTGGCCGAGGCCGACGCGCCGGCAGCCATTGTTCAGACGCGCACCGAGATGGAACGCGAGATTGCTGCGCTGGAGGCGGCATGATCAGAGAGTATCGGACCGTTGCGTCCATTGCCGGGCCGCTCATGCTGGTTGAGGGTGTCGCCGGCGTCAAATATCAAGAGTTGGTACAGATTACGCTGCCGTCGGGCCAGGTGCGGCGCGGGCAAGTGCTTGAGGTTGAGAAAGACAGAGCCTTGGTGCAGGTGTTCGAGGGCACGACCGGCATCGATGTGCCCGCGACCAAAGCGCGATTCATGGGCCGCGGCATCACGATTGACCTCTCGCCGGAGATACTCGGGCGCGTGTTCGGCGGACTGGGGCGACCCCGCGACGGCGGGCCGGCGATAATTCCGGACAAACGCACCGACGTTAACGGCGCACCGATTAACCCATACGCGCGGGAGTATCCAAACGAGTTTATCCAGACTGGGATCTCTCCGATTGATGGCTTGAACACGCTCGTGCGCGGGCAGAAGCTCCCGATATTCTCCGGTTCGGGCCTGCCACATAACCGCCTGGCCGCGCAGATTGTCCGGCAGTCGCGGGTGCTTGGCACGAGTGAGCCGTTCGCGGTCGTTTTTGGGGCGATGGGAATCACGTTTGAGGAGGCCGAGTTTTTCATCCGCGACTTCACGCAGTCGGGCGCAATAGAACGAACCGTGCTGTTCCTCAACCTGGCGGATGAACCGGCAATTGAACGGATTGCCACCCCACGCGTTGCCCTGACTGCGGCCGAGTATCTGGCTTTTGAACTGGGGATGCACGTGTTAGTGGTGTTGACCGACATGACCAACTATTGTGAAGCACTACGCGAGGTATCGGCAGCACGCAAGGAAATACCGGGACGGCGTGGGTTCCCGGGTTATCTCTATACCGACTTGTCATCGCTTTATGAGCGTTGCGGCAGAATCAAAGGCCGCAAAGGATCGATCACAACGATGCCGGTGCTAACGATGCCCGAAGACGATAAGACCCACCCGATCCCGGACCTGACCGGCTACATCACCGAAGGCCAGATTATCCTCTCCCGCGCAATGCACCGGCGTAGGATCTACCCGCCCGTGGACGTGCTGCCTTCGCTCTCACGCCTGAAGGATAAGGGAATAGGCAAGGACAAGACACGTGAGGATCACGCGGATCTCTTCAATCAGCTTTATGCCTGCTACGCGCGCGGCAAGGAAGCCGCAGAGTTAGAGGTCATCCTTGGGGATGCGGCGCTGTCCGACATGGACAAAGTGTACCTTCGATTCGCGCGGGAGTTCGAGGAGCAGTACATATCCCAGGGCGAACACGAGAACCGCACCATTGAGCAGACGCTGGACCTCGGGTGGAAGCTGCTTGCCGTATTTCCGCGCAGCGAACTAAAGCGTGTCCGTGATGCCTACCTCGACAAGTACTATCGGCAAGCGTAGCCAGCCCCGACCCTCATCTTCCGACCCCGTCCTCCGCTACGCCGCCGTCCTGTTCGACCTTGACGGCACCCTGATTGACTCGGCGCAGGACCTCATTGCCTCAGTTCGGTATGCTCTAAAATGCGTCGCCCCTGACCGGGAGCCGCCTGAAGCAGACGACATTCTGGTGCAGGTGGGCAAACCGCTTGAGGTCATCCTGCGCGAACTCGGCTACCCGACCGGCGAAGCAATTACGGGCCGGTTCGTCGACACGTATCGCGCCCACTATGCTGAGCACTTCAACGAACACACCAGGTTATATCCGGGCGTCGAAGACGTGCTTGGCTACCTGAGGACTACGGGGGTCAAGCTGGCGCTGGTGACAGCGAAGCACCAGACGCAGGCCGACTTTACGGTTCAGGCCTTTGGACTCGCTCGCTACTTCGACTACGTGCACGGCTGGCAGGAAGGCCGTCAGCACAAACCGCATCCGGAACCGGTACTGATAGCGCTGGGACAACTGTGCGTAGAGCCCGGCGCGGCGATCATGGTCGGGGATACCGAGCAGGACGTTGAATCCGCAAAGGCGGCCAGGGTTGATACGTGCGCCGTGACCTACGGGTTCAGGCCGGCCTGGTTCCTGCGGTCTTTTCGCCCCGACTTCCTCGTTTCGAGAGTTACAGATGTTGTTCCGATTGTTGTCTCGGACCTCTGTCGGCCGAGCACATAACCGCCGGCGCGTACGGCAACCGCTGCCGCACAATGCCGCACCGACCGAGGCCGTCGCACACGCAGTCTAGGGTAGACGACCAAGTGGTACGCTTGTGGGAAAAAGCACCGGCAGAGTGAAAGCCAGCCGTGGCACGAAACTTGCCTATATACACGGTTCGCGAGAGGTCGCGGGGAGTATGAAGCTGGTAAGGTGGGCCTGCACCAGCAGCCGGCCGCGGGCCCGCTGGCGGTTAAGGCGTGGCTGGGGAGGAGGGGCCTATGCGGGCTCGGAAACGGCAGGTCTCTTCTGACGGTGATCCGGACGTTTGTCGGGCCGCCGCCGCGGCTTGACTCTGTGTGGCCAGACCATAGAATCCAGGTTGATGACGGGCTTCCGGGTGATGGGCCGTTTACTCAACGTGCCGCAGCGTGCGCGCGGGGCTTCGGCCAGACGGACTGATTCAGGTGAGTAACGAGAACTTGACCCAACCTTTCCCCTTCGTCGCCGACATGACGTTCCAGCGCGGGGATGTAGTGTTCGCCGCGGACAAGCGCGGGCGGCTGGTATATTGGAACAAAGAAGCTGAGCAACTCTTCGGCTATTCCGCCGAGGAAGTCCTTGGCAGTCCGTTTGAAGTCATCTGCACGACAGCGCCGGGTGGTTCCGGAGTCGACCTGCCCTCAATACTCTCCGGCAGCGACTTTGCCGGCGGCATGCGGTGCTCCGACAAGTCCGGGAGGGAAGTTGCGCTGTACATGTACGCGACCGCCGGCCGGGACCAGTCCGGTGCCGCGGCCGGGGTCGTCTTCGTGGCGCGTGATGTAACCCCGTTCTGGAGCGCCGAGCAGGCCGTGCGTACGGCGGCGGATAAGTATCGGCTGCTGTTCGACCACTCGTTGGATGCGCTGGCAATCGCCGACGTCGAAGGGCGAGTGCTCGAAGCAAATCCCACCTGCCTGCGGCTCTACGGTTACACCGCCGACGAGATCCAACAGATGAACCTGGCCGACATTGTCGCACCCGAACACCGCGCGGAAGCCGCGGAAGCGATGGCCGACCTAGCGGCGGGCAAAACGGTAACAAAGACCATCAAGATGCTCCGGAAAGACGGGACGCAATTCGTGGCCGACCTGGTAGCTTCCGTCGTGTCGGTCAAGGGTGAGCGGCGGGTGCTCGCGGTCACGCGGGACGTCACGGAGCGGACCCGCGCCGAACAGGCAACGCGAGAGTCGGAACAAAAGTACCGGCTGGTGTTCGAGTCGGCAGGCGACGCGGTGTTTATTGAGAGCATGGGCGGACTTATTCTCGACGTTAACAGGAACGCCTGCGAGATGCTCGGGTATACGAAGAGAGAGCTCCTGAAAATGACCGTGGCGGACCTGGTTCCTGCCGATGCGCGTGCCTGGCTGCCGCACGTGACCGATGCGACTCTAAGGGACGGGACATTCCGGGCCGAGGCCGTCAATGTCCACAAGAGCGGCCGTCAGATTCCGGTGGAAACAAGCACATCCACGATGGAACTGGACGGCAGAACAGCCGTGCTGGCAATCGTGCGGGACATCACCGAGCGCACGAAAGCCCAGTGGGCGTTGCGTGAGAGCGAGGAACGCTACCGGCAGATTGTGAACAGCGGCGCCGTCGGGATTGTGACCGCGGACCCCAACTTCCGGTTCACCACGGCCAACAGCCGGTTCTGCGAGATGCTCGGTTACGCCGAGGAAGAGCTGAAGAAGTTGGCCATCATCGACATCACTCACCCGGAGAACGTGGAGCAAGACCGCGCGGCGGTGGCCGAGATGTTCGCGGGAAAGCGGAAGTACTATGCGACAGAGAAGCGCTACATCCGTCGTGACGGCGGCGAGGTAATCGCCCGGACCACGGTTTTCCCGGTCAGTGATGATACCGGGCGGCCCCGCTACACGCTGGCCACGGTCGAGGACATCACCGAGCGGACGCTGGCCCAACGGGCGCTCGGCGAGAGCGAGGATCGGTTCCGCGGGTTGCTGGAGAGCTCGCCCGACGGGATTGCGGTGCACCAGGACGGCAAGGTCGTGCTGATGAACCCGGCCGGGGCGCGGATCCTGGGGTACGACGACCCGGCCGAGGTGACCGGAATGCCGGTACGGGAGTTCCTGCATCCGGACGAGATGGCCGCGGTACTGAACCGGATGCGTCAAGTCGCGGAGGTCGGCCCGACCGGCAATCCGGCCGAGGCGCGCTTCCGGCGGCGCGACGGGGCTTACGTGCTGCTGGAAGTGACGAACGCGCGGATCGAGGAGTGGAAAGGAAAACCGGGGGTGCAGGTGGTTTTCCGTGACGTCTCCGAACGCAAAGCGGCCGAGAAGCGGCTGCAGGAGTCGGAAGAGCGATTCCGCCGCCTGGTCGAGATGTCGCCGGACGGAATCGCGGTACACCAGGACGGCAGGCTCGTGCTTGTCAACCCTGCCGGTGCCAGCGTGCTCGGGTACGAGCGGCCCGAGGAACTGGTCGGCAGGCCCGTGCTTGACTTCGTGCATCCCGACGACCAACCGGCGGTGCTCGCCCGGATCACTCGGGTGCTGCAGCTGGGCAGGCCGGGCGAGGTGACCGAGGAACGGTTCCAGCGGAAGGACGGGTCCTATGTGCCGGTCGAAGTCATCAACGCGCCTTTCTACTGGCAGGGAAAGCCGGCGGTGCAGGTAGTGGTGCGCGACATTTCCGGACGCAAAGAACTGGCTCGGGCGGCCGCGGAGGCAACAACGCAGATGCTGGCATTGCTCGCCAATTCACCAGACGGCATCGCCGCCGAATGCGACGGCGTGCTTGTCTACGCGAACCGGCGGTTCGCCGAGCTCTACGGATACGACGACTCGGACCAAGTCACCGGGCGACCGATTGCTGACTTCGTTGGTCCCGAGGATCGCGACCGCGTCGCGGAATACTCGAAAGCAAGGGCGCGGGGCGAACCGGCGCCAACCTGCTACCGTTTCCAGGGACTTCGGCGTGACAGTTCGCCCGTCGAGGTCGAAATCACCGTCAGCACGTATTCGCTGGCTGGCAAGCTGTACCTGCTCGGATTCCTACGCGAGGTCAAGGTGCGCCGCCGCCGACCCGCGGACGGCGGCAGCAAAAGAGAGAAACCGCGCGCTACCTGAGCCGGTAGAGCCGGAACCGCCACGGGTTCCGTGTCTCGACGACGGAGACACGGTCCGGGAAACGTGCAAGCAGGGTCTCAAACAGCGTTACCTCTACCATGTTCTCATGACCGGGTTTCTCAACCAGGGCCGCGTACAGCGGTCGGTTGCCGGCAAGCGTCGAGTCCAGTTGGCTCGGGACGTTGAATTCCGAGATGTGCCGATACTCGCGCCAGCCCCACGCGTAACTGATCAGTTCCGACACATCCTTGTCGCACAGGAGCAGGGCGGAGTCGGGTACGTTGTCCCGGAGCAGTTGCTGGTACTTTGCCTGCACCAGGAGGTAGCGGTCATGGCGTAACTGGATGGCGACGCTCAGCAATGCCATTATCGCCAGCGCCGCGTACTTCAACCAGTTGGTACCGCGGAGTTGTCGGGTCAGGCGGTCTGCGGTCGCAACGAAAGCGAGGATGAAAAAAGGGAGCGCCGGCAGCAGATAGCGTATGCCGACGGTCAGCCGTTCCGGCAGGTTCGGAACGTCGTAAGTGTAAGAAAAGAAGCAGTAGAGGATAAGCAGCGTTCCGGCGGGCAGGCCGAGCAGCACCCGCAGGCCCTTGCCTGCGGTCAGCGGCGTAACGAGCATCAGCGGATAGAGCATAAGCAGGCAGGTTCCGTAGTACCATCCGTTGTGAAAGAAATAGGCGGGGGAGAAGTGGCCGGTTAGGTACATGGGAAACGAGAAAGGCGCGCCGTAGGCATAGGCGTTATACGCGAGTATCAGCCCGGCCAAAGGCGCGAAACCACCGACGAATAACAACATCATGCGTCCGGTATCTGTCCGTCCGTGCTTGTCCGTCTTCGTCCGCCAGACACCCACCGGCCGTGCCAGTAGAGCCAGAAACACAGGTACGAACACTGCGTTGGAGTACCGCACCAGGCAGGCGAGCCCGAGCATGAACCCGGAAGCGACCAGCCAAGCGCGACGGCGAAGCAGGCAGTAGAACGCGGTCAGCACCAGCGTTGCCGCGAGCAGGTCGCTCATGATTGTCCGGGAGAAAAGGACTATCGCCGGGTAGAAGAGATACAGCAGCGACCACGCCGGATCGGCCTCAGGCAGGAGCCGTTTGAGTATCAAGCTGAAGAACACGACCCCGGCCAGCGAGAGCAAGAGCCCGGAGACGAAGACCGTCCGCCAGCCGAAAAGCGCGAACGGTAACAGGAAGAGCGCGTTACCGGGCGGGTACTTACTAACCTCGCGACCTGCGGTCTCAACCGTCATGTGCGGAGCCGGGATTCCCGAGCCGTCATAGGCGAGCCGGCCCGCGCGAAACAGGAAGGTCTGGGTCAAGTAGGCGTCTTCATCAACGATAGCGAAAGTCCGCGGGTAGAGGACCAGGAAAGTGAGCACGTACAGGGCAGCGCCGGCATACAGCAGCCACACGCTGCCGCCGCGCCGGACGCCTAACCGGGATTTCACGTCGCAGGATGATATGACCGCAGGGAACTAAGTCAAGGAGGTGCAGCCGGGCAATCGTTGACTTTCGGGACAATGACAATAGAATTCACCCCTATGATGCTTAGTGATATGCGCAAGCGCGTCCGCGTCGTGATGTTTATTGTTGCCGCGGCATTCATCGCCGGCTTCCTGATGAGCGAGATCTGGCGAATGCTCGCAACCCGGGGCAGCCGGGGTCGAACCCAGGATACCCACGGCTACGTCGGCCAAGTCGGGAAACACAACATAACCCCGGAGGAGTATCGAGCCGCCGTCAGCTACATCACCGACAAGTACAAGAGCGACAACCGTTTGCGCGATTTGTCCAGTCAAGACTATCAGACCGTCCAGCAGCAGGCGTGGCAGTTTCTGCTTTCCGAAATCACTTGGGCCAAAGTGCTGAAAGCAGAGAACATCAGCGTCACGCAGGACGAGGTGATGGAAATCATCCAGTCGAACCCGCCCGAGGAACTCCGCAACAAACCCGAACTAATGACCGACGGCAAGTTCGACCAGCAGAAGTACCTTCAGGTCATCAGCTCGCCCGAGAACCGGGCGTATTTCAGCAAGTACTACCGGGACCTCCTGGACATGCTGCCCAAAGAGAAATTCCGGATCGACCTCGTCAACGCCTACCGGGTGACGAAGGCGGAAACCGACGACGCGCTCGCCGCCGCCAATACGAAGTGGAAAGTCACGGCGCTTTTTTTCGGGCCCCGGCCGGGGAAGGGGAAAGCTCCGGTTGAGCCGTCCGATTCGGAGGTGCGCGCCTGGTATGACGCTCACCAGGAAAACTTCCGTGCGAAGGAAACCCGGCAGGTCCGGTACGTCTTCTTCCCGCTGGGCGTGACCCGAGACGACTCGGTAGCGGCGAAAGAGACAATCGATCGGGCCTACGACCAGCTCCTCAAGGGCGAGACGTTCAACCTGGCCATGCTCGACTACAGCGACCTTGAGGGTGAAACCCTGTCGGTCATGGTCCCGCGCAGCCAGTTGGACAAGCCGACCGACAGCGTGGTGAGCAGACTCAAGCCCGGCGCGTTCAGTCCGCCTTTCCTGGCCGCGTACGGCTGGCAGATTGCCCTGCTCGACAGCACCAACAAGGACTCGGTTGCCTACCGTCGGATACTCGTCCGTGTGACAATGGGAACCGAGGCGGTAGCGACGGCAAGAGATTCGGTGCGCAGTTTCGTGGACAAGGCGGAGGCCACGACGTTCGACAGCGCCGCCAGCCAGTTCAACTTGCCGATAACGCTGGCGCGCACGATGGCCACCAACGTGGACGACTACTACAACTACCTGAATCTTGAGAGCCCAACGCAGCTCGTCGATTGGGCGAAGAAAGCGAAGGTCGGGCAAGTTTTCGACAAGCCGCAGCAGGGCGCCAAAGGTTACTACGTGTTCGCGCTAGTCGAAGCGAAGCCGGCCGGAATTCAGGAGTTCGACAAAGCCAAGACGCCCGCGACCTGGCAGGTACAGCAGGATAAACAGAAACGTATCTGGCTGGCCAAGGCCGAAGAGGCGCTGGCTGCAATTAAAGCAGGTAAGGGCCTCGAGGAGTACGCCAAGGGAGACTCTGACGTCGAGCTTAAAACCGAGGAGTTCGACGGGTTGCTTGATTGCCGCCGCAAGAAAGGCCCGGAATTTGCCGGCACGGCTGCCGTACTCAACCCCGGGGAGGAGTACGGCGTGGTTGAGGCAAGCTGGGGCGCGTTTATCGTCCGTTGCGACGAGCGAACGCCAACTTCGACGCTCGATCCGGCAGCCTATGTCCAGCAGCGCCGGCAGCAGGTCGCTCAGGACCTGATGCAGGAAATGCTCAAGCAGCCCGAAATTAAAGATTACCGGGACGCGCTGGCGTATTGACAACCCGCCCCGGCGGGCTAGATTTACCCGGGCCGGGCGGCTTCGCACCCGGGCCCGGAAGAGTGGTGGCCCCATCGTCTAGCGGTTCAGGACATCACTCTTTCAAGGTGAAGACACGGGTTCGACTCCCGTTGGGGCCGGATACAAGGATAGGGAGTGGGGAATATGGAGTAGAGAATAGTGAAGCAGCACACGGCACCGGAACGAACTTCACTCTTCACTGCCCTCAATTCACTATTGTCCCGTTGTTGCGGGAGTAGCTCAGTTGGTAGAGCACTACCTTGCCAAGGTAGGGGTCGCGGGTTCAAATCCCGTCTCCCGCTTGTTTCAAGTGCGAAGTGCGAACTCCGAACGCCGGAGTTTCCAGTTTGTCCCTTGCACTTCGTTTTCTACCCTTTCCGGAGCGGCGGCTTAGCCAAGCAGTAAGGCGACGGTCTGCAAAACCGTTACGCTCGGGTGCAAATCCCGAAGCCGCCTCTTTTCATTGTCGGTTTTGGGCTGGCGATTCTCGATTCCCCGGTTGGGCCCCGTCTCTTTGACTTCTCTAATCTGTAGTCTACAATCTGAAATGTCCGTTATGGCCGGGGTGGCGGAACAGGCAGACGCCAGGGACTTAAAATCCCTTGACCCGAATACGGGTCGTGCCGGTTCAAGTCCGGCCCCCGGCATCAGCTCAAGATTGTTGATTCCTGATTTCCCTTTGACTTCGGCAATCTGCAATCTACAATCTGCAATCTGAAGTGGTTAGGGCCGTTAGCTCAGTTGGCAGAGCACCTGATTTTTAATCCGGTGGTCGCGGGTTCGAATCCCGCACGGCCCATCTAGTTAGCATTCCGCTCTCTCTTTCGCTCCATCCTCTGGACGGTTCGGGGAGTGCCCGCCCCCGGAGCGGTCCTTGCTCTGGCAGCCAGTGCAAACGCCGCAACAGCAATTACACTTGGCGTTGTAATTGCCCTGGTTCCAGTCCTATAACCAGAACCCGCATCAGCCTCCGTTCGTTTAGCCACAACGACGCTTGCCCCCGATGCTTCATCTGCGCCCTGAGTAGCACCCGGCCATAGAGTCGCAACAACCGCAACGCCGCCATATGCGCCGGCGACCGGAACAACACCTCCTTCTGCCGCCGCAGCGGGGCGCGCTCCAGCCACCGCTTAGGGACGACGAACTGTAGCTACCCCTGCTCCTGTAACAACATAACCTACAACCACTACTCCAGCCCGTCCTCAAGCGTCTGCGACAGCATCTTGGCCGGTCGTTGCACACTCTATCCCCTAGTTCCGATCTGGGTGTCTCACTCGGCATTACTCGACCCCCGAATAACACCTCGTTTTCTGAAACACGCCCCCGTTCCTCTACGGTGTCGGCGTAGGACTGGCACACCGCGACTTGTCAAAGGGAGGTAAAACAACAACCCGCGCAAAATTGCAGAGCGTGGGCGTAGGGAGCATACAACATATAGGAAGGGGGCGGCCTTGTGGCCGCCTCCTTGACGCTATCGGTCTGTCGCTACTTCAGAACCGCGGTTTTCTGGGCGTAGACGCCGGCGGACGTCACCAGCTGCACCAGGTAGATGCCGTTCGCGAGCTTTGTGCCATCGAGTCTGAAGGACATCCGCTGCCCAAGGGTCGCGGTCTGAGCCTGGCTGGCGACGAGCCTGCCGTCCGTCGAGAAAGTCTTGAGTTGCATCCAGCCGGAAACCGGGGCGAGGAACTCGACCCGGGCCTGATGCCTGAAAGGGTTTGGGGACAGGTCCAGCGAGAGACCTGAGGTGCGTGGTGCCGGAAGCAGGGAAGTCCTCACCGCGCTCTCGAAGTCGCGACCGGCGAGCTCGTGAAGATAGAGAAGCTCGCGGCACACCAGGTTGCGTTCCTCTTTCTCCGCAATCCACTGAGGCGGATCCGCCAGCATGTAGGTGTTGTCCTCCGGGTTCATTACCGAGTCATTGACTCGAGTCCAGACGCTTATGCCAGAGCCACCATACACGGTCGAGGTTGCGCTGTCAATGAGCGCAATGGCGTGGTGGTTGTCCGGGATGCGGCCGGTGTAGTCGGTTTCGGTCTGGATTCGGAGGTAGGCCGCGGGCACGCTCTTCATGAACCGGCCTGCCTCGCGCTCGGCCCAAAATGACTCCGAGTCTACAGGCACCGGCACGTGGCCGCCGGAGTCGCTGTTGGTTCCGTACCGGTCGGACGGACCTTCCAAGTCCATCAGGAACTTGATTCTCGGTTGCGGGTGGCGGTCAATCATGCCCGCTGCCATCACGACGCCGTACCCGCGCGCGTAGATTCCTATCTTCGCAGTGTCAACGTATTGCCTGGTGGCAAGCTCGAGGACGCAGGCCTGCAGGCCGTCTTGGTGGAAGTAACCGTTGTAGTCCTCGGTGCCGCTGCTTAGGCCGCGTCCCTCGGCGTCGAAGTGAAGCGCCGCGAACCCGTCGGACGCCACCCGGTCGGCGAGGCCGTTCTGGTCCATTTGCGTTCCGGCATTACTCTCGCGCGGTATCAACACGACCGCAGGGACCTTGTTGTCGGGCCCCGCGCTCGCCGGCCGGTGGATGTGGACGTAGAGGCTGCAGCCGGATGTTGGATTGGTAACCCAGAGCGTCTCGACGGCAACAGCGGAGGCGCTTGGCGGGTACTGCCAGACGATGGTCCGGGCCGAATCGACTTCGATGACACGTTTGCCGGTGGATACGACAGTGTTCCCATTATCGAGACGGGTTGCTTGGTACGGCATTGATAGCCCGGATGAGAGAGTCCACTTGATGTTTCCCGCCGAGTCGACTTCGATAACCCGGTTGTGCTGGCTGTCGGTTATCAGCGTGTTGCCATTCGGCAGGCGCTGGACGCAGCGTGCCCAGTCCAGACCCGTCGCGTACTGCCAGACGATCGTGCCTGACGAGTCGACCTCGATCACCCGGTCCAGGTCCGAGTCGCATATGGTGGTATTTCCGTTGGCCAGCCGAGTCCCGTTGTGAGGACCGGCCAAGCAGGTGTAGCTCCAGACTATGTTGCGGTCGGTGTTAACCTCGGTAACCCGGTCGGAGTTCTTCTGGGTGATAAGAGTGTTGCCGTTGGCAAGGCGGTAGGCCTCGTTCGGGTAGTTCAGGCCCGACCTCATTTCCCAGACAACGTCACCGCGGGGAGTGACCTCGAAGACACGGTTGCTGTCGGTGGCGGTGACAAGCGTGTTGCCATTGGCAAGTCGGCGGGCGGTATGCGCCCACTGGATGTCGCTGCGGACGTAGGCCCAGACCAGGTGTTCGTTGCTGTCGACCTCGATGACTCTAGCCGTGGGTTGTCCCATCGCGCCGGCGTCACAGATGAGCGTATTGCCATTGGGTAGCCTTTCAATGCCTGCGGGAAGTACCGTCGGAACCGACGCGAACAGCGTCGCGAAGCAGAGGAAAAGTGCGGACGCTACGAACGTGACTTTGAATCGCACAAAACTCCTTATCAAATACGCCATGCTTCAAGAGCAGAAAGCGTTGACGTGGGCGCGTCACGCATCATGCCGGACGCAACGATTCTTCAGAGAACGGTAGACCACGGCGCTCTGCCACTCTGCAGTGACTTCTTACCGGGCTCCAGAGTGACTCATTCTAACCCGCCGACAGGGCGTGTCAATACCAGTCTCGCCGAACCAGCGCCGCGCACAAAGCTCTTGCCTTCTTGCGCGCGACTTGACGAGGGGCCTTTCGTGCCGGACAATCACGTCGTGGTTCTGCATCTGGTTGCTGTCGTTGCCATATTTTTTGGGGCAGGCACGGCTTGGGCGGATGATTCGCTCCGCGTTCTCTTCGTCGGCAACAGCCACACCTACGTCAATGACCTGCCCGGCCTGTTCGCAGGGCTCTCCGAGGCGGGGGGCAGGCCGGCGAGGGCAGACATGAGCGCAATCAGCGGCTACTCACTCGAAGACCACACGAACACCCAGGCGACGCTTGACAAAATTGCGCAGGATTCGTGGGACTATGTCGCGCTTCAGGAGCAGAGCGTTATCCCGACCATCCACTACTGGTGCTACAACGGCATGTACCCGGCGGCGCGGCTGCTCGATTCGCTCATCCGGCTCCAGGGCGCGCAGACGGTCTTTTACATGACATGGGGCTGGAAGTACGGCGGCCAGCACAGCTACGAGGACTCGACAAGTCCGGATTTCCGCGACTACTTTGAGATGCAAGAGAGCGTGCGCGTGGCGTACCAGGAGATTGCTACAGAGCTGGGCGCAACCATGTCACCGGTCGGGATAGCGTTTGCCCGCGCCCGCCAGATTGACTCGCTCGTGGACTTGTGGCAGGTTGACTATTGCCATGCCACGCTTGAAGGTACGTACCTCGGGGCGTGCGTGTTCTACGCGGTGCTGTATGGAGCGAGCCCGGTGGGCCTTGAGTTCTACGGCGGCCTGAGCCCGGAGGTCGCGCGATTCTGCCAGGGCGTCGCGTGGCAGACCGTATCAGGCATTGCCGAAGCGCCGTCGGTCCGTGGTCCTGCGAGGGCGAGATTCCTCGCTACGCTCGGAATGACAGTCGTGCCGCAGGGTTCGACTGTCTACGACGAGTCAGGCGCGGATGTTACCGGAAGTGCCAGCTCGCTGGGGCGCGGGGTTTACTTTGTGCGAGAAGCTCAAGCCCAAGCTGTCCGCAAGGTCGTGGTGGTGCGCTAGATAGGGAAGCATGGCAGGTGAAGCGATGCTGATTAACCGCGCACCGGTGCTGGCTTTGTGGGCATCGGTCGTTGCCGAGCGGCTGGGGTTCGGCCGCGATGAGGCGCTGTCGCTCGGCAAGGCGGTGACCGGCCTGAACGCGCAGAGCAAGGGACAGCGGCTGGGGATATACACGAAGCGAGAGGCGGGAAGCGAGAAGCGAGAGGCGAGAGGCGAGAAGCGAGAGGCGAGAGATGCGGTGGAGTTAATGGGGCGGGAGATTCCGGTCGTGCGGACGCCGGACGGGGTCCGGGCACTAAACAAGGGCGTACCGGTCTCGGGCAAGAGCATGGAAGCGTACTTAGAGTCCAAATTCGGGGAGCATCTGGCAGTGGTACGAGCGGCGATGGAAGAACTGGCCCGGTCGATGAAGCCTGACGTGCTGGCAGCGCGGGCCTTTGCCCTGTACGCGCAGTTCCGGCCCCAGATTCCCGACGGCGTGAAGGGCTGGGGAGCGAAGGGACAACTCGACCCTGATCTCATCCGCTCGCTGGGGCGTACAGGACAATGACGACGACAGGTACGCCGGTGTCCTTCGGGTTCGTCGTGCACCCGCCAACCCTCAGGCACGTGCGCAAAGCGATGCCGGCGATGCGCTTTGTACCGGACGGCATAGTTGTTTCCCTTATCAAGCTCCAGAAGCCGTATCTCATATCGCGTGTTCGGAAGGTGAGTTCGGTATTAGGACACGAGGTCCAGGGTTTCTTTGTCGTCTGCCCGCTGCTGCCGAAGCAGATGCTGGAGCTGGATACCGAGTCGGTGCTGGCGCGGATAGTGGGCGCCGGCCGGATTGCCGAGCGACTAGGGGCGAAGATTCTTGGCCTAGGTGGATATACGTCAATCGTCGGCGACAAAGGCCGCGCGGTAGCGTCGCGACTCAGTATCGCGGTAACGAGCGGTAGCGCGATGACTGCCTGGTCCGCGGTCGAGGCAATCCGCCGCCTGGCGGCACAGCGCGGCGTTGACCCGGGTCGTTCCACGCTGGCCGTCATCGGCGCGTCCGGCTCAATCGGCTCGCTCTGCACAAAGGTGCTGGCGCCTTCGGTCCGGAAGGTCATCATCACCGCTCGGCACCAGGATAAGCTTGAGCGGCTGCGCGGCGAACTCGCGCAGTCCGGCCCGACCGAAGTATGCATTGAGATGGACGCGCACAAGGCTGTTGCCGCGGCCGACTTCATTATTACGACAACGAGCGCGCCGGACGCGCTGTTCAGGGTCGATGAACTCAGGTCCGGCAGCATCGTGGCGGATGTTTCTGTGCCCAAGAATATCTCCAAGGCCGAGAACCAGCGCGATGACGTGAAGGTGGTCGACGGAGGACGCGTGAAGCTTCCGGGCAAGCCGGAGTTCAGCGTCAACATCGGTTTGTCTCGGGGCGTGGTGTACGCGTGCATGGCTGAAACCATGGCCCTGGCGCTCGAGGGCAGGATAGAGAACTTCTCGCTGGGCTACAACATCATCCCGGACAAGGTAGAGGAGATTGGCCGAATCGGCCGGAAGCACGGGTTCGACGTATGGCTCGGCGAGGGCGAAGGCGCAGGATGACTGCGGGTGCCGCATCCGCGCTCATCGAACGGAAGCAGGCTGCCGAGGCTTGACGGCGGCCCGGTAGCGCCTATGCTAAGAGGCGTGCACCGGTCAACGCGGCGGCCGTGGCCCGGACCGGACCACGCGTGAGGTCGGATTCGTCCGGCAGGATGGACCGATCAAAGGAGGAGAAAATGAGAATTTTGGTTCTGTTGCTGATGCCCGTTTTGGTGTTGGCCCTCGCGCCGACACTGGTCAGCGAGCGGCCGGTTGGCGCTGACGTATGGCAGTTCCGCTCGCCGACCGGCAACTATAGCGCCAACGTAGAATACGCGTCCGGCAACACCGAGTTCGTCCCGTTCGCGTGGTTCGAGCTACTAGACGCGACCGGGAAGACGGTGTACGCAAGGAGCGGCGGCGGGCACACGGTCCTCGACATCTCGGACAACGGGCTCGTGGTCGGAGTCGACTTCGACGGCCCGGTGTCGGGACGGGCGAAGCTGCACTTCTACGACGCGCAAGGCAGAGAGCGCGGCACCGCCGATGTCGGTTTCTGGGACCGCCACGGGTTCTCGGCCGACGGCAGCGTCTACTGCGTGCAGGATGGCAGGCGGGGGCTCCGGGTCTTTACTTCCGAAGGGAAAGAGCTCTACAATGCCGGGCGCTGCAATCGGTTCGCGGTTTCGGCCGACGGACGGCGTGTCGCGCTGGCAACCGATGAGGCAATACTGCTCTTGGAAGTGGGCGTGCGGACGGCCAGCATACCGATTGCGTCGCCCTTCGTTCGCGGGATGGCATTCTCGCCGGACGGAGAGCGCTTCGGGTACTGCGAGCGGCGCGCGCTTCACGTGTTCCGGGTCCGGGACGCGTTCCGGGAGTTCGTGTACCATCCCGCTGACGCGAGACGGCAGTTCATCTCGCTCGACGTCGGCAACGACCTTGTGGTCGCCGGCCTCGACAACGACGGCGGCCGGGGCACGGTTGGCCGTCACCGGCGCGGGCTCGTGGTCCTGCTTGACTCGGCCGGCGCGCCAGCCTGGCAGCAGGAACTGACGTACACAAAGTGGAACACCGCCGTGCCGGCCGTCCGGTTCGAGCCCGGCAGCACGTTCGGGGTGAGGACTGCCGATGCGGTGCGTGAGTACCGATACAAGGAGGAGTAGATGAAGCGACTTCTCATCTTCGTCGCCTTGCTCGCAACCGGCTTCGCGTTGCCCTGGCCGTCCCTGCCGATGGATTCGGTCCATCCCATCGGCAACTCCTGGGGTAACTACCAGAACTACAGCTCGTCTCCCTACTGCCACAACGGGCAGGACATCATGGTTCCGGCGCAGTCGCCGGCCGTGGCGAGCAAGCCCGGCTATGTGAAGAAGGTCTGGTTCGGCGGCAGCCCGATGTACAATGGCGTGACGGTCGCCGATTCTGCGGGCGCGGCGTTCTGTTCCGGGTACATGTACTACCACATCGATGACACGACCATCCAGGTGCAGGAGGGCGACACGATCGCGGTCGGCGATACGCTCGGTTTCATCGCTACCTGGACCGTGGCCGGGTTCCACCACAACCACTTCTCGGCGAACCATAACTCCGGTGTCATCTGGTCGGACTTCGGTGCGTTCTACCACAACCCGTTGCTCGACCTCTCGCCCAACAACGACTCAACGGTGCCGACGTTCCTTAACGCCTACTCCGGGCAGCGCTTTGCCATCTGTCTCAATAACACGAGCACCTACCAGACCAAGGACAGCGTCCACGGCACCGTCGATCTTATCTGCCGGCTGGATGACAAGATCAACCACCGGATCTGGAGGGTCGCGGTCTACCGCATCGATTACTCGGTGCGGGACACGTCCGGCAGCTACGTCGTGCCGCTGACGCGGGCGGTGGAGATGTCGGACTCGATCGACGGCTACAGCCCCTACCAGTCGCGGGTCGTGTACAAACAGGACGCCACCTGCAACACCCGCTGTAACTACGACTCGCTGGCCCGGCAGTACTACTACATCATCACCAACACTGACGGCGACTCGCTGATCGAACCTTCCGACTCGCTGGCCGGCTGGAATACGACGCTCTCGCCCGACGGTGACTACTGGGTGAAAGTCATCGCCCGCGACGAGTATAGCAACACGGCGGTCGACAGCATGATGGTGAAGTTGAGGAACGATACGACCAGCCGCCACGACGTCGGCGTCACGAGCATCGCCTCGCCAACGGCAGTGGTTGAATCAGGAACGGTGGTGACGCCGGCCTGCACCTTGTACAACTACGGGAACCGCAGCGAGAGCTACAATGTGCGGATGGTCATCGGTCCGGGTTACGACACCGTCGTCGGCGTGAGCGGCCATGCGGCGGGCGCGAAGCGGGCCGTGGTTTTCCCGGACTGGTTCGTGAGCTACGTGCCGGGATTCTACGCCGTCACGTGCTCGACGCAACTGGCCAGCGATACCTTCCGGGTGAACGACCGACTGCAGGACTCGGTCGAGGTGTCGCCGCCAGCCGGCGTCGGGGACGTCTCGCAACTCAGCGGTAGCGCGCGGTTTAGTGCAGGACCGAACCCGGCACGCCGGGCGATACGTTTCCACGTTGCTGTGGAGCCGGGGGACCGGCCCGTCGAACTGCGCATCTTTGATGCTGCCGGCCGGTGTGTCCGCACGCTACGGTCACCGGACCGGGACGGTTCGCCGACGCTGGTCTGGGACGGAGGTGACGCACATGGTCGAATGCTGCCGGGCGGCGTGTATTTCTGCCGCGCAGGCGGACAGCAAGAGGTCTTGGAACTGGTATTGCTGAGGTAGCCAGGAAGGGAGAAAGGGAAGAGGGAGAGAGGAACGGGGAAATAGAGCGGCGGTTGGACTCCGACACTGGACTCCTTGAATCCTTAACCCCTGGACCCCTGCTCCTCACCGCATTGACCGTGGGCCGCGCGACGCTATAATCAGCGCCGGTGCAATCTCCTATTTTTGGTATTTCCGGACTCCGAGGGATTATTGGTGAGAGTCTCTTTCCGGAAACCGTAACCCGTCACGCGGCGTCGTTCGGCACGTTCGTCGGGCACGGCACGGTCGCGGTCGGCCGCGACTGCCGGGCCTCAGGCGAGATGATGCTGGCCGCCGCCATCGCGGGCCTCACTGCGGTCGGGTGTGAGGTCGTTGACCTCGGTATCTGCCCGACGCCCACGGTCGTCCACGTAACGCGCCGCGGCACGCTCGCCGGCGCAATGATGCTTACCGCCAGCCACAATCCCGAGCAATGGAACGGTATGAAGTTCGTCAGCCACGAGGGCCAGTTCCTTTCGTCGGACGAGATCGTCGCGTTCCGCAAGCTGCTCAAGGGCAAGGGCGCGAAGTACGCGGACTGGGACGCCCTGCGCCCGGTGAAGAAGAACCCAAACGCTATCTACGCCCACATCAATTCGATACTCTCGAACGAACTGTTCCGCGGCATCAGGCCCGCGATTATCGAGCGGAAGTTGAAGGTCGGAGTCGACGCGGTGAACGGTGCGGCCTCGGTCGCTGCCTGCCAGCTCGTCGAGGCGCTCGGGGCCGAGCCGGTCCGGCTCTACTGCAGCATCGAGCCGATGAAGCAGGGCGCGACCTTCCCGCGCAAACCCGAGCCCGAGGCCCAGAACCTGGGAGACCTCTGTACGCTGGTGCGCGACCGGAAGCTCGACCTCGGGATAGCCTTCGACCCGGACGGGGACCGGTTCAGTTGCGTGGACGAGACCGGCGTCCCGCTGGGCGAAGAGGCGACAATCTGCCTTGCCTGCAAGTACGTGCTGCCGAAGCGCAAAGGACCGGTAGTGGTCAATCTCTCGACGACCCGCGCGGTTGACGACGTCTGCGCCGAGCTGGGCGCGACGGTCGAGCGGACCCCGGTGGGAGAGGCGAACGTGGCGGGCCGGATGGAGAAGGTGCAGGCAGTGCTCGGCGGCGAAGGCAACGGCGGCGTGATTCTGCCGGAACTGAACTTCACCCGCGACGGACTGGTGGCCGCGGCGACGGTCATCGGGCTGGCGAGCCTCGGGAAAAGTTCGCTTTCGGCCATCCGCGCAACTCTTCCCCAGTACCAGATGGTTAAGACCTCCATAAGCCTTAGCCGCGAGCAGTTCGCAGAACGGGTTGACAAGCTGGTTAAGACCTTTGAAGATGCCCAGGTTGACCGGCAGGACGGCTTGAAGTTCAGCACAGGAGAGGCCTGGGTCCACGTCCGGCCTTCGAACACCGAGCCGATTGTTCGCATCATCGCCGAAGGCAAGACCGAGGCTTCGGTGAAAGAAGTTGTCGACAAAGCCCGGCACGCGCTTGCGGCCAACGGCAAAGAACCGGAAAAGAAGTGAACGGGCAGGATTCGAGGATTCCAGGATTCGAGGGGTCCAGTGCCGGCACTAGAATCCTAGAATCCTTGACCCCTTGGCCCCTTTCCTAACATGTGCGGCATAGTCGGCTACATCGGCCCGCGTAACCTGACTAACGTCATTATGGTCGGGCTGGAGCGGCTCGAGTACCGGGGCTACGATTCGTGCGGGATCGCCGCGGTTGACGGCGGCCTGACGATAAGGAAGACCGCGGGCCGGCTGCAGAAACTGAAGGAGATTCTCGCCAAGGACCCCGTGCGCGGCAACCTCGGGGTCGGGCACACGCGCTGGGCCACTCACGGCCGGGTTACGGACGGGAATGCCCACCCGTTCACCGACTGCAAGCGCCGGATTGCGCTGGTGCACAACGGCATCATTGAGAACTACCGCGAATTGCGTGACCGGCTGGTGGCCGAAGGGCACCAGTTCGTGTCGAGCACCGACACCGAAACGATTATTCACCTGATTGAGTCGCACTACAAGAAGAAGGACCTGGCCGCCGCGGTGCGCAAGGCCGCGGTTGAGCTGAAAGGGTCATTCGCGATTGCGGTGGTCTCGGCCGACGAGCCGGACCGGCTGGTGGCGATGAAGGTCGGCAGCCCGCTCATCATCGGCCAGGGCAAGCACGAGTTCGTTATCGCGTCCGACTCACAGGCCCTGGTCGGCATCGCCCGGCGGATGCTGCCGATGCAGGACGGCGAGATCGCGGTTATCACGCGCGACGCGCTGGAACTGACTGACGCGAACGGCCGCCGCGTTGAACGCCAGTTTTCCACGACTGACGTCGAGAGCAAGCCGGTGACCAAGGGCCGGTACCCGCACTTCATGCGCAAGGAGATTTTCGAGCAGCCGCGCATTATCGAGGAGAATATCGCGCGCCGGTTCCGGGACCGAAGCGTCATACTCGACCCGGAGTACCTGTTCTATCCGGACGAGGTCGAAAAGATCGAGCGGATTGTGATTCAGGCCTGCGGTACTTCGTACCATGCGGGACTCGTCGGCCGCTACTACTTCGAGAAGTTCTGCCGGATTCCGGTTTCGGTCGAAATCAGCTCCGAACTCCGCACGTCCGAGTTCATCTACGACGACAAGACGGTGATGGTACCTATCAGCCAGTCGGGCGAAACCGCGGACACACTTGCCGCCCTGCGCGAAGCCAGCGCGCGCGACATCCGTTCGCTCGCGGTGCTTAATACCAAGCGTTCCTCGATTGACCGCGAGGCCCACTCGTCGGTATACATCCACGCCGGTCCGGAAATCGGGGTCGCCTCGACCAAGGTCTACACTGCCCAGATATTCACGCTGCTTGCGCTTGCGCTTCACTGCGCGCGGACTCGGAAGGCGATGCCGGACGAGACGTTCGACGACATCGTCCACCATTGCCGCGAGCTGCCGGCCCAGATGCGGCAGGCACTGGCCCTCGATGCGAAAATCAAGGCGACCGCGGCCCGGCTTTCCTACGCGCACGATTTCATCTTCCTCGGCCGCGGCATCAACTACCCGTCGGCGCTCGAGGGCGCGCTCAAGCTTAAGGAAGTCTCCTACGTCCACGCGACCGGGCTCGCGGCCGGCGAAATGAAGCACGGGCCGATTGCGCTGATTTCCGAGAACACGCCGGTCATCGGCATCGCGCCGCGCGACGCGGTGTACAAGAAGATGGTTTCGAACCTGGCCGAGGCCAAGGCGCGCAAGGGCCTGATTATCGCGGTCGGCTCCGGTGGCGACAAGGAGCTTGCGGAACTGGCCGACATGGTCTTCTGCGTCCCGGACGCGCCCGAGTACCTGACGCCGATTCTCGTGGCGATTCCACTCCAGCTATTCGCCTACCACACGGCGGTCCTGCGCGGCTGCGACGTAGATAAACCGCGGAATCTCGCCAAGAGCGTCACCGTAGAATAGATGAGGCCGCAAGCCTCAAGCCGCAAGCCACAAGCTCGGAACTCAGGAGCGGTTCTAGCCTCTGTCCTGCTGGTGAGTCTATGCACAATTACAGCCTGCAAGCGGGATGGCTTTCCGCCGACGGTGCTCTCGACCTATCCCGCGAACGGCGCAACCGGCGTGCCGCTCAACACGCGAATCCGGGTAACGTTTTCCGAAGAGATGGATACCGTAACGGCCGAGGCCGCGTTCGGCATCACGCCGGTCGTCGCGGGCACGTTTGAGTGGGCGGCGAACAGCATGTACTTCCGACCCGCGCAGGACTTCTCGGCCGGCACCACGTACGCTGTTGCGGTGGAAACGACCGCGACGGATATTGCCGGCAACCGGCTCGACTTCGCCGCCGCAGCCAGCTTCACGACCGGCGATACGTCCGCACCACCGGTCATGGTCTACATGCTCGGCCGCTCGGTCATGGGCGGCTGGTTCAACCACTGGGGCGGAAGTCCATATTTCCACGACCGGTTCACCCTTGAGTACCACGAGGTCCAGCCGCCGCCCGACATCGTGACCAGCGCGCAGGCGATAATCGACAGCCTGACGCTGTGCGAACAGCCGGTGTTCTTCTTCAAGCTCTGCTTCGTTGACTTCACCGGCGGCGACTCGGCGTCCGCGCAGGAGAACCTGGACCGGAACTTCAGCTACGTCGAGTCGGCATACGTTGCGGCCCACCAGCGCGGCCTGCAGACGATTGCCGGCAACGCCCTGCCACAGGTCGCGGGCGCCACCGACCAATGGCTCGTCTGGAACCACCGGCAATACAACCAGCGGTTGATTGACCTCGCGGCCCAGCACCCGGACTCGCTCGCGATCTTCGACCTGTATGGCGTGCTGGCCGACTCGGACGGCAACCTGAAACAGGCCTACGCCTCGGGCCCGGACGACTCGCACCCGAACGAGGCCGGGTACACCGCGCTCGACTCCGCCTACTTCCCCTTCCTGGAACAGCACTACTAGCCAACACCGGCCGCAGCGTCCGACAGATCGCCGCGGCCAACCCTGGATACCAGTTCTTTCCACAGATTGCGCAGATTACACAGATTCCGGTCCGCTTCCCGCCATCCGCCAACCGCCAAGCGCGCCAAGGGGAATGTCATTCCGACCGGAGCGAAGCGGAGTGGAGGAATCTCTCAGGACCATCCGCAGATTTCGCAGATTACACAGATTCTGGTTTGGGATTTGAGATTCACCGCGCCCGCCTTGGGTGCTGCAAAGCATCCCGCAAAGCTCGCCGGAAAGCTCGGGCCAAAGCTCATTCAAGAGCTTCTTGAAAAGCTCACTTGAAAGCTCATTTCAGAGCACTTTTCAAAGCTCGCTCAAAAGCTTACTTCAAAGCTTCTCGCAAAGCTCGGCTCAAAGCTCACGCAAAAGCTCAAGAAACAGCTTGTTTCAAAGCTTGTTGAAAAGCTTCTCGCAAAGCTCGGCTCAAAGCTCAGCCAAAACCTCAACCTAAACCTTAACCTAAACCTTATTCGATTGCAGCCCCCAGGGCGGTCTCCAGTCCGTACCCCCCACGGGGAAATTGTGTCTCGGGCCATGCCCGCATACTACATATAGGTTACGCTCAACCCGCTGACCGCCGCTCGCTTTTCGCCCCCCGCCTTCGCTCAACTGCGTGACGGAACCTGGCTGGGTAATACGTCCGCAGACACCCCAGTTTACTATATGTCCTCCTGCAATCGGCCCCCGAAATCCTCTAACTTCTCTATTCTCAATTCACTATTCACTCTTGCCGAAACTCCCCTATCCCATCCCCCAGGCTGCTTTGGAGACTATCGGCGAAATCGCGTGGAACGTAGTTCAGAAGACGGTTTCCGAGATTGTCTTCCACGCAACTCTGAACGCCAACCAGACGACCGTGCAGATGACCGTCAGCAAGACAATCTCCCGCAGAATCATGCAGACAGCCTTGGCCACTGCGTAGAGAACCATTCAACACACGATTCCACAGAAAGCCCGGAAAATCATCAGCCGGGCAATCGGGAGAGCAATTCGGTCCGCAATCTGCTCAATCATTCGACAGACGGATCGATGAATCCTCCATCGAACTGCCGGTAGAATCGCCTGCGGGATCCCGTCCCGAATGGGCAGTCGACACCGCCGACCAAGAACGACGTCGCGGCTGCTCCCCTCTTCTTAGGTCCTCAATATACTATCTGCTCTTGGAGCCCGAAATAATGCACCTGCCTTCGTCCGGCGCGGGACATGAATGAATTCCCTCGATTCGTATCCTGTCCCAAGCCGGATTCCCGCGCCGAGTCTCGCTAAGTGCCAGAATCTCAACAAGCTACAGTCGGCAATCGTCAATCAACAATGCGGAAGGGCCCCGACAGGGGGAGTGGCTCTGACCGTGTCGTGTGCCACTGAAAATTGACCCCCCTGTGCCATCCAAAACTGACCCCCCTGGTAGACTATTTCTTGTGCCGTCCGGACCGTTGGGCGGCGCAGGAGGAAAGGTTGATTTCAGTGCAAGCTCA